>ERZ773186.932-NODE-932-length-25801-cov-4.211140_pt1 | contig 25801 bp, 15 predicted proteins | sample MGYA00581000_ERZ773186 | MGnify/ENA primary metagenome ERZ773186 (study PRJEB29015, sample SAMEA2737752) | human gut metagenome | biome: human gut; feature: human-associated habitat; material: faeces | place: China | collected 2012 ...
TATGCCTTGCCTTTTTCATGCCAACTTGTTCGCCCTGGATGGCGCTCGCTGACTGCGCCAAGACATCAATGGCTACGTGGTTCAAGAGGCGGCGGTGCTGTTGCTTGATTTTTTGTAGTTAAAGAGGCCCGTTTCCCTTGGTTGAGGAAACGGGCCTCTTTTTGTCTCTGGGTTTGTGGATTGGCGAAGGCAGAATGCTCTGGCGGCTATTTTGAGTTCTTGAGGCGGCGTGTGGCTGCGGTGGCTATTCCGAGTCCTGTGGCGGCGATGCCTGCGAGTGTGATTGCGCTCGGCGCTGCGTCGCCCGTGTTCGCGAGCTTGCCGGCGGTCGTATCTGCTTGCTTGCCGCTGCTCGAGTTCGCCTGCTTGGTGGAGCTTGGCGGGGTATTTTTGCCGGTCGCGGACGAGCTGGTGGGCTGTGTCGCCTCGGCCGGTTGCGCCGAGTTGGAGGGAGGCGTCGTCTCGGTCGGTTGCGTTATCTCGGGCGAGGTGGCCTTGTCTGCCGCGGCCTTTGCCTCTTCGTATGCCTTGCAGGCGTCGTCATAGGCCGTTTGCGCTTTTTTCAAATTGTCGAGGAGCGCATCTCGCCAGGCTATGAACTGGTCGGTATGGGCTTTATACTTCCCTGCAGCAAGTTCACAGTCATTAACTTGTCTTTCCTGCCTTTTGAGGCCGTCGCGGCGCTCGCGGAGCTCCGTTTCGCAAGAGTCTTCTTGCGCTTTTGCCGCCATGATCTCACTTCGCAACTGCTTAATATGCTCTTTAATAGTTATGCTGGGCTCCTCGTCGCCGAGTGCTTCAAGTGCCTTTAATTCTGCCTGAAGGCCGCTTGTCCGGTTGTGGGCCTCATTATATTTGGCTTGGGCTGCATCGATGTCCGCTTGCATGGTGGGAAGGAGTTCCCTCTCTTCGGCGGCTTGCGCCGCCATCTTGTCGCGGAGCTCTTGAAAACGGGCAATGTCATCATTGAATCTCGCAATTTTCTCGGGACTTGCGGCGTCTTTTGCGGCCTCGAGGTTTTGAGCGCTTCCTGCATGGCTGCATATGCTTTTTCTTTTGCGGCGGCCGCGTCTTCTGTCTGCGGGGCGCCCGAATTGCCGTTGGCGGCGCTCGTCTGCGAAACGGCCGCACCGGTGGGGGAACTGGTTTCTGCCGCGATCGCCGTTACGGGGGCGATTCCCGCGACAAGTGCCGCGGAAAGGGCGATGCCCACAGTTGCTCGTCTTGCTCTTCTTGCGAGAATGTCGTTCATCTCGGCACCTCATTTCAAGGGTTGGCGACTAACTTGGTAGCACTAATGTAAGTATACCAAGCGGTCGACCCGACACTGGCTGGGCGTGCGCGTGCCTTTCCGCTTCTTTGGAAACCGAATCCCATTAGAAATGACGAGTTGTTTACGCTTCTTTTGGGGTGGCGGTACTATCATGGTTCGAATTGAATGTGGATGATGATAGGGAGCGCCTATACATGATTGAGCTGCTCAGGCGTTTTGGCGGTAAGTTTCGCCGCTATATGGTGATTGGTCCTGCGTGCAAGCTGATCGAAGTGATCTTTGACCTGCTGACGCCGCTGGTGATTGCCCAGATGATTGATAAGGGTATCGGCGCACACGACGTGAACGCCGTCGTCCACTACGGCATGGTGCTTGGCGCCATGGCCGTGATCGGCATCTCGTTTACGCTTGTCTGCCAAAAGATGGCGGCGCTCACCTCGCAGGGCATGGGCACCGACATTCGCGGCGCGCTCTACCAGCACATCAACAAGCTGAGCTATGCCGAACTCGACCGTTTTGGCACGCCGTCGCTCATCACGCGCATTACCAACGACGTCAACCAGGTGCAGCTCGCCGTGGCGCTGGGCGTGCGCATGCTCATCCGCTGGCCCTTCCTGGCGGCGGGCTCCATGGTCGCGGCCCTTGCCATCGACCTTAAGCTCGGCATCATCTTTTTGATTTGCACGCCCGCCATTGGCCTGGTGTTCTGGGTTGTCATGGCGCGCTGTATTCCGTACTACAAGCAGCTGCAGGCAAAGCTCGACCGCATCGCGCTTATCTGCCGCGAAGGCCTTTCGGGCGCTCGCGTGGTCCGTGCGTTTGTGCGTGAAGATCACGAGCGTGAGCGCTTTGCCCAAGCCGCCGATGACCAGGCCAATACTGCCATCGCGGTGGGCAAGCTCTCGTCGATTCTCAACCCCGTCACGTTTCTTGTGATGAACCTGGGCGTGTGCGCCATCCTGTGGGTCGGCGGCATCCAGGTCAACGTGGGCGAGCTCACGCAGGGTCAGGTCATGGCGTTCGTCAACTACATGACGCAGACCCTCACCTCCATCGTGTATGTCGCCAACCTGGTCGTGGTCTTTACCAAGTCGAGCGCCAGCGCGTCGCGTATCAACGAGGTGCTCAATTGCGTGCCGAGCATTACCGATGAGGGCAACCAGCCGGTCGCACTGCCCGAGCCGGGCAATGTCGCTCCCGTTCCTGCGTTGAGCTTTGACCATGCGAGCTTTTCGTTTGGCGTGGGCGCGGCAAATGCCGTGAGCGATGTGACGCTGGAGCTGCCGCTGGGCAAGACGCTCGGCATTATCGGCGGCACGGGCAGCGGCAAGTCCACGCTCGTTTCGCTTATCCCGCGCCTGTACGATGCGAGCGCTGGCAGCGTGAGCGTGATGGGCGCCGACGTGCGCGCCTGGCCGCTCGACCAGCTGCGCCATGTGGTCGCGACCGTCCCGCAGCGCGCGTCGCTGGTGAGCGGCACCATCCGCAGCAACCTGACCTGGCGTGACGAGTCAGCGACCGACGATGAGCTCTGGGCGGCGCTCGATATGGCGCAGGCCAGCGAATTCGTGCGCAACAAGCCGCAGGGGCTCGATGCCCCGGTCGAGGCGGGCGGTAAGAACTTCAGCGGTGGCCAACGCCAGCGCCTGACCATCGCGCGCGCCCTGGTGGGCTCGCCTCAGATATTGATCATGGACGACTCCGCCTCGGCGCTCGATTTTAAGACCGACGCGGCGCTTCGCCATGCCATCCGCGAGCGCAGCGTGCGCGGTGCCGCCGAGGGCGGGCTGCCGCTCACGACGGTCATCGTGAGCCAGCGCGTATCGACCGTGCGCGACGCCGACATGATCTGCGTGCTCGACCACGGCTCGGTCGCGGGCCTGGGCACGCACGATGAGCTGTACGCAAGCTGCCAACTCTACCGCGAGATCTGCCAGTCGCAGCTGCGCCGCGAGGAGCTCGAGGGTCGGCGGGGGAGTGCGTCGCCCGCGTCCGCTCCGACCGCCCCCGCATCCGTCTGCGCAAAGGAGGGCTGCTAAATGAATCCGTACACTTCCTCCGGTTCGGTCGCCACGATGACGGCCAACGTGTCCGGCAACGATAACCTCAACGACCTGGGTGACGGTCCGCGCCAGCCCGGCGACCCCGAGCGCTATCCCGCCGGTGCGGTGACTCGCCGCCTGCTGGGCTATGTTCGTCCGCACCGCGTCTCGTTTGCAGCGTCGTTTGTGAGTGCCGCCGTCTCGGTGATCCTGCAGCTCTACACGCCCATCCTCATTGGCGAGGGCATCGACCTGATCGTTGCCGCGGGCCAGGTGGACTTCGATGCGCTGCTGCCGCTCGTTACCAAACTCGCGCTCGTCGTGGTGGGAGCAGCGTCCTTCCAGTGGCTGCAGGGCTATTGCGTCAACCGCCTGTCCTACGAAACGGTGCGTGACATGCGCGTGGAGGCAAGTGACAAGCTCAGCCGCATGCCGCTCAGCTTTATCGACAGCCATGCCCACGGCGACCTTATGAGCCGCGTGGTCAATGACGTCGACCAGGTGGGCGACGGTCTGCTGCAGGGCTTCACGCAGCTTTTCACCGGCGTTATCACCATCGTGGGCACGCTCGCGTTTATGCTCTCCATTAACCTGGCCATGACGCTCGTGGTGGTGCTCGTCACGCCGCTTTCCATCTTTGCGGCCGGCGCCATCGCCAAGCTTTCCAACAAGAGCTTTACGGCGCAGCAGCGTATTCAAGGGCAGCTCGGTGGTCATATCGAGGAGTACGTAGGCGAGCAGAAGCTTGTCGACGCCTTTGCCTACGGCCCCAACGCCCAAGCGCGCTTCGACGCGCTCAACGCCGAGCTCTATACGGCAGGTGAGCGCGCGCAGTTCATGGGTTCGCTTTCTAATCCCGGCACGCGCTTTATCAACAACATCATCTACGCCGTTGTCGCTGTGATCGGCTGCGTGGGCGTGATCACGGGCGTGCCGGCGGCGCTCACGGTGGGCGGCGTGCAGATTTTCCTGTCCTACGCCAACCAGTACACCAAGCCGTTCAACGAGGTTACCAACGTCATTACGCAGATCCAGACCGCGTACGCCTCGGCGCGCCGCATTTTTGCACTGCTTGATGCCCGCGAGCAGGAGCCCGATGCGCCAGATGCCGTGGAGCTTGCCGCCCCGCAGGGCGAGGTGACCTTTGAACACGTGGACTTTAGCTACGTGCCCGACCGCAAGCTGCTGCAGGATATCTGCATCGATGCCAAGCCCGGCATGCGCTTTGCCCTCGTTGGCCCCACAGGCTGCGGCAAGACAACGCTCATCAATTTGCTGCTGCGTTTTTACGATATCGATGCCGGTCGCATTGCGGTCGATGGCCGTTCCTCGCGTGATTACACGCGCGCAAGCCTGCGCCGCGCCTTTGGCATGGTGCTGCAAGATACCTGGCTGTTCGAGGGCACCGTGGCCGAAAACATCGCCTACGGTTGTCCCGATGCCACACGCGAACAGGTTATCGAGGCCGCCAAGCGCGCGCATGCGCACAAGTTTATCGTGCAGCTGCCAGGCGGCTACGACACGGTGATCGGCGAGGACGGCGGCACGTTTAGCCAGGGTCAAAAACAGCTGCTGTGCATCGCGCGCGTCATGCTCACCGATCCGGCGATTCTGCTGCTGGACGAGGCGACGTCGAGCATCGATACCCGCACCGAGCTGCAGGTGCAGGCGGCATTTGACGAGCTCATGGCCGGTCGCACAAGCTTTGTCGTGGCGCACCGCCTGAGCACCATCCGCAACGCCGACTGCATTCTGGTGATGCGCGACGGCGAGATTATCGAGCGCGGCACGCACGACGAGTTGCTAGCGGCAGGCGGCTTCTACGCCGAACTCTACCGCAGCCAATTCGCCCAGTGAGCAAGCCCGTGGGGCAAATTAATCAATCGACAGACGGTGGTTTACATCTGTCACGTTAGTACTAAGATATTCATCTAATAAATTGCATTAGTGGCTTTAGTTTTGGGGGAAACGAGGCAACGTGACTATGACGTGCTCTTTGGTGGTTAACAGCAAGAGCGGTAATACCAGGATGGTTTCGGGTGCGATTAAGCGCGCTCTGCAGGCTGCGGGCGTTGAGTTTGTCCATGCCGCGGCGTTGAGCGACGATGCGGATGCAGATCAGGTTGCGCTCGAGGCGCAGGGCGCCTGCGCGGCCGACACGGTGCTCGTCGGTTTTTGGTGTGACAAGGGCGCGTGCACGCCTTCGGTCGCGGCGTTGCTCTCCGCCTTGCACGGTAAGCGCGTCTTCCTGTTTGGCACCTGCGGTTTTGGCGCCGACCAGAGCTATTACCAGCAGATTATTGATCGCGTAACTTCCAATTTGGCTGGGGATGCCGAGCTTGCGGGCTGGGCGATGTGCCAGGGCAAGATGGGCCCCGCGGTCAAGCAGCGCTACGAGGCCATGCTCGAGCAAGATCCCGACAACGCCCGATTTAAGATGCTGCTCGACAACTGGGTTGCCGCGAAGGACCATCCCACCAAGGAGGATCTGGACAACATGGCGGCGGCGGCCAAGAAGGCCGTGTTGGGCGAGTAGCTTCGCCGTTCGCGGTCCTTCGTGCAAAACAATACAAATGTGAAAGCCTCGAAATTCTCGGGGCTTTTTTCATGACACGAGGGCGCCCCTTTATTGATGGAAGGCCTAATAAGCTGATTGTTCTATGCCCGGATGCGTGCGGAGTGGGATGGGATTTCCGGATGGGTGGTGTTGCGGAAGCTGCGTCCCGCCTTTGGAATGGGATGCGGTTTCCCGTTGAGGGGCTCTGCGGAAAATGCATCCCAGCATTCGGTCGAGAAATGGGATGTAGTTTCCGGTTGAGGGCCTTGGCGGAAAGAGCGACCCGGAATTTGTGATCGAAGCGGGATGTGGCTTCCCAGCGGGGCCACAAGCGGAAACCGCGTCCCATTTCGCAAGCGAATTCTGGGACACGGTTTTCAGAGGGTTATGGGCTGCGAACTAGATGGGGCTGTCATAAAACTCCAGTAAAAGGGGTCGGAAATAAATGGCACTTCCAGCAATTATTTTTAATGTGGGGGGGGGGTACCATTATTTTAGTTTCGCAAAAAATCGATTCCTCTATGGGGAAGTTGCGTAGGGGGTTAGTCACAGATATTGGATAAAGCAGACCAATTTGGGGATAAATGACCACTTACGCCAAAATTAGTAGCATTTAGCGACAAAACATTGAAAAATGTGTAGCACATCGCTATGTTTTTATTACGAAAATAATTCAAATTGGCTTTTTTCGAACTCACTTTTTAGTGCCTTGCGGTGCCCGAGGAAAGCGACTGACCCTTCAGGGGATCGAATAAGGACTCGATGGGGATGAATTAATCATTATGGCGGCGCGCGGAGTCAAACGTTTTATTGCACTTCTTAGCAGTCTGGCGCTTGCGCTTGTCATAGCCCTTGCCGTTGTTTCTTTTGCTCCCCGCGCATTTGGATACACGCCTTTTGCAGTGCTTTCGGGCTCTATGGAACCCGAGCTCCCCGTCGGCTCCATGGTGTTTGTTCACCAGGTTGATCCAACGGATATTGCCATGGGCGACAATGCAACCTTTTACCGATCGGACGGTGCCGTGGTGACGCACCAGGTGTACGAGGTCGACCCTGTGGCGCAGACGATCGGCACGCAGGGAATCGCAAACAAAAATGCAGACGGAACCATCATGCACGACGCCGAGCAGACGCCTTTTTCACGCGTGATCGGCGTCGTTTCTTTTTGTGTCCCTTACCTGGGCTTCGTTAACGCATATTGCACGACGATGCCCGGTTTGCTTGTTGTGGTGGCCGTTCTGGCGCTGCTGGTCGCGGCGTCGATAGTGCTCGATCGGATGGTTCCCGGCGAGCCTGCGGGCAAGCATACCCGTGCGCATGCGAAGGAGCGGCGTCCATAACGGCAGGGGAGAGGTGTCGGCAACGGCAAGGGCCGTTGCCGGGGAAGTCGATTATCGAAAGGAAGAGAACGATGGAGAACAAGAGGAAAAAGCACTACGGCATCGTTGCCGCCTTGCTGCTGCTGGTACTGGCTGCCGGCGTGGGCACCTACGCCTGGCTGACGGCGCAGTCGAGCCTGACCAACAACTTCACCACTGCGGGCATCAACAAGCCCACTACCAATCCCGACCATCCGGATCAGCCGCTTCCGGATGATAACACTAAGGTCAACGGCAACCTGACCGAGACCAAATGGGTTAAGGACTCTAAGCTCGCCCCTGGCGTGTCTGTTGCCAAGAATCCCAATGTGGGTATTGGTAAGGGGTCCGAGAACGCTTATGTGTACGCTTTCGTGAAGAACGAGACGGCGTCTGATACGGCCGCTGATTCCCATAAGACTTACTTCACCATTAATCAAGGCTGGAAAGCCGTTCAGGCAGATACCGTTACGGGTGAGCCGACTCATTATCTCGGTGGCCTTTTCGTTTATGTTGGCGAAGGAGAAGGAGCCGAGGCTACTCCGCTTATTGCCAGCGAGACCGAGGACAAGTGGACCGGTGAGCTGTTCAGCAATGTGACTACGCCCAAGGAGACCGAGCAAGAGGATTTCGCCAAGGATGCCAAGATGACGGTCAACTGCTTCATTTACGCAGCGGATGAAACCGCTGAGGGCTCTTCGGCGTCTGCTCTGGCTGCCGCCAAGAAATGGGCCGGGCTGTAGTAATCCCATCCCCTCCACCGAGATCCCGACCCGCTCCCCATCCCCATTTTCGGGTCGGGATCTCGGTCCCCCTTTGATCGACGATTGGCGAACGTAATGCTCAACAATCTTTCCGACAATCAGAAACGCACCTTGGCGCTTGCCGCGATGGCGCTGTTGGCCCTGGCGTGCCTGTGCGGCACGCTGGCTTTCACCGTTGATATGGTTCCGGCGAACAACGTCCTATCGTTTGGCAGCGTGAAGGTACGAGTCTGCGAATACACCCTAAACGAGCAGGGCGAGGAGATCCCGTTTGAGGCCGACGAGCACGGGGACTATCCCGACACCGAGGCCGATGGCTCTGACATCAGCCGCATTGTGCGCGTGGAGAACGCCGGCGCGCAGCCTGAGTACGTTCGCGCTCGCCTGCGCATGACGTCAGTGGCACCCGACGGTACGAGTGCGGACGCCTCGGGCAATGTCGCCTTTCACGTGAACGCGGGCGAGGGGTCCCCGTGGATCGATGGCGGCGATGGGTGGTACTACTACCGCGGATTGGCCGGACGCGGGGGCGTGCTCGATTCCGGCGCCATGACGGAGAGCCTCATGGACTCGCTGCGCTTTGTGGGCGACTACCACGATGCCGCGCGCGACGGTTCGTTCAGGCTCGATATCGACGTCCAGGCCGTGCAGGCCAAAAACCAGCAGGCAAACGATACCGTCCTCGATGTGCTCGACGTCGCGGGCTGGCCGGAGGCGAACTAGCCCATGGAGATTAAGAATATGAACCGAGGCGTGCTCGGCAGGCTGGCTGTCGTGGCGACAATCGTCCTTTGCTGCGTTATGGTGTTGCCGGCGGCAGCGCATGCCGAGGATCAGACCGAATTCCATATCACAAACAGGAACGACTTCCTGGCGTGCGTCGCGCTGTCGCGTCAACGCGACACGTCGCAGTGGCGCGTCTATCTCGATAACGATATCGTTCTTAACGATGATGATATGAACGCCATTGTTGCGGATACGGTCAAGCACCTCTCCTTTGGCAACAAAGAACATCCCTTTAAGGGCGTCTTTGACGGTCAAAACCATACCGTGAAGGGCCTGAACTACGAGAATAAGGTCTTGGATCCCGAGCGCGATACGGGATTTTTTGCCGAGACCAACGGTGCCACCATCAAAAACTTCCTGGTCAAGGACGCCAACGTGTGGGCGGACTTCCGCGGTGGCATTATCGTGGGCAAGGCCGTCAATACGCGCTTCGAAAACGTTATGGTCATGGAGAGCACGCTGCACGTGACCTGCGCCAACAATGCTCTCAACCTCATTACCAACGCAGGCTTTGAGGGCGGTCTCATCGCCGGCGAGCTCGACGGCTGCACCCTCTACAACTGCGAGGTCCGTGGTGGCCGCGCCGTCAACAACACGACTTCAGGCGTACAGGCGCTCGGCGGTGAGGGTCTGTATATGGCGGCGTTTGCCGGCTATGTTACAAATTCGACGATTGAGTACTGCCGCGTTACACCTACGCGCAAGAAGGACGGCTCGATTGCCGCGAATGGCATGACCGACGTCACCAATAAGTACGACGTGGCTGTTGGCGCTCTGGGCGGCAACAACGTGTATGCCTCGGGTTTTGTGGGCTGCATGGCGGGTAACGCCAAGATTATCGACTGCTTCTCGACGGCGCAGTGCTACAGCTATGCCGCGTCGTACGTGGGCGTTGTCTCCGTGACGCGCGCATGGACGGGTGGCCTGGCGGGTCGTATTCTGACGGCCGAGGGCAACGAGCTCGTTCGCAGCCATTTTGCGGGTGACTTGAGCTCGCGTCAGTACAATCCCATCGCCGTGATCCCCATCATTCAAAACGATGTGAACCTGGGCGGTATTGCTGCGCGCGCCAACAAGGGTGACGCCACGGTTACCGAATGCTACTTTAAGCCGAGCGTGAGCCTTTCTGGCAACAGCCAGGGCAACCCTGCTAAAAAGAAAATCCCCTCGTTTGGCGGCGATGGCACCACCAAGGGTGATGGCTATGGTCCATGGGATGACGAGCGCTACACCACGCGCGAGCTGTGGGAAGAGCACGACTACGACTTCTGTGCCGGCACCATGCGCTCGACTGCTAACGACGGGACCCTGGATGGCCCGCACCCCAATGAGTGGGCGATGGATTACAAGCTGAATATTCCTGTGCATGGCCAGAGCGTTAAGGCGACGATCGATTTTCCCGGTGCGGGTACCGCGACAATTACGGCAACCAAACTCGGTATTGATCAAGCGACCTCGGATCCGTACGCCTTTGCCGTGAGCGCCGTGCTGGCGGGAACGGCCCAGGGCTTGGCCCAGGGCGATACATCGGTGACGTTTAGGCAGGATACCTCCGCAAAGCCCAAGGGCTTGACCGATGCCAACGGCGGTTATCGCTTCATGGGCTGGTTCCGCGAGTCCGGAGTCAATGTGAACCGTATCGATGCCGATAACGCCTGGTTTAACGGCAAGACCGATGCCGATGCCGTTAAGGCTGGCAAGCAGGTCCAGAAGAACGAAGCGCACGAGATAACGTCGACCTATACCGCCGATAACGCGAAGGGGGCCGAGGCCTTTAAGGGCAACGACCTGTTTATTGCTTCGTACGAGGCGCAGGTACTGTTCTATAACGTCAAGGGCGAGACGCTCGCGTGGCAGAGCGGCGAGGAGCACGACAAGTCGACGGACTGGTACCGCTATGGCGTCGGTTTAACGCCGGCTGCCCCTGCGGACCGCGGCACTCTTTCCGCCAGCGCCACCTTTATCGGTTGGACGACGCAGCCGAGTGGCGAGGCCGGGATGCATGGCGGTTACGCGGCCATCACCTCGCCTAAGCTTGCCGAGCTAAAAAACGCCGGTGCGTTCTATCCTGCCGGCACCGAGATCACTGTGCTTGGTCCTACCGATTTTTATCCGGTGTACACCGACTATGTGTCGAACATCATGACGGTGTTTGAGGGCAATGAGCAGGATGCAACCGACGATCAGACTCGGCGCGACGGTGTGGGCAAAACTGACGTTAAGGTTGAGACTGCCGAGGATGGCACAAGCGCGTATACCGTACGGGTGCTCGACGTATCCGGTAAAGCTATATCCGAGGAGGGCCAGCTGCCCGACGGCTATCGTTTCCTGGGTTGGTATGAAAACAAGGGAACCGAGGATGCCCCGCTCGAGGTGCGCGTAAGCCGCGACCCCAGCTATACGCTCCCCGCCGATGTCGATTTAACCGCGCCGCATACCTACATCGCCCGCTTTGAGTACCGAGTGGATTATTACGTTCGGGCTTATACCAACCATGAGTTTACGGACAGCAAGCTACTTTGTTCCGTTTGGAATCGCTATCAAACGCCCTTTGAGGAAAACGTCGGTAGTACCTTCGTGCGTGAAAACGTCGTCCACTGGGGCCCGGAGCATGTTGACCACGGTATAAAGGATAGTTATGAAACGTGTGGCACGCGCTTCACGAAGGAAACCCTTGTCGTGAGTCCCCTTAACGCGTACTCGCACAACGTTAAAAACGATACGGGAGCCGATACTCTAAAAAACCTCTATGCCGATACCGATTTTCCAGGCGCTGCAACGCTAAGCGATACTTGGACTTCGGCTTCGCTGAACGTAACGGTCAAACCGGTGAATGATCGCTATCGCCTGAATTTCTGGACGCTTGAGCGCGATGGTGAATATTGGACATATGTGAAAAATCCCATCGAGAGCATGGTGCGTACAGATAAGAAGTACTACGTTCGCGCGATGATTACCACGGACGTTAATTTCTACAACAAGGGCGATAATGTCGTGAGGACTGCCACGCGGCGCTATGAGAGTAACTTGCTGCAGACCAAGGTGAACGGGGCGGATCCGACGTTCACGTATTACTACCCGCATGTTAATAAGTCGGTTAAAGTGGCCGAAAAGCCAGAAGATGGTGAGAAGGGATCGTATGAGAGCCCCCTGACCCTCGAAGCTTCCCCGACCGATGCCGACATGGCCGTGCCGGGCTATAAGTTCCTGGGCTGGATTTCGACCGCCGAGGTTCAGAAGGATTCTGACGTCTGGAAGTATATCTACGACGTCGCCGGCGACTCCTATGTGACGAGTGATCCGGATAAGGCAGAGCCGTATCTGGCGACCGACGAGTCCAAGGTCACCCAGTGGCAGGATGCCTATCCCGTCTACGCAAAGTACGACGTCAGCTACACCACCAACCTGCATCGCGCAGGTTTTGAGGGTACGGACAAGGTCAATGTGCCTAGCTACAACATCGCTCCCGTTATCAACGCGGACACCAATCCTGCTACGGCAACGGTGACCCCTGACGTTACGACGCCGGTTTATAAAGCAGGCGGTGAGCTGTATAAGTTGCAGAAGGTTGAGATCGAGCTTCCGAACGGCGAGATCAAGACGCTTCCCTACGATGTGGAGCATGGTACTTGCTCTTATCCGGTGGAACCTGGCGGAGCCTATACATTCGTGGCGTACTATTCGCCGTTGGCGGTTGTGTACCATCTCAATGCCAGGGATGTGGACGGTAAGGTAGCCCAGCAGGGCGATTCTCTCGGCAGCCTTAAGGACGGCATCCCGCTGCCAACGTATAACGTCGGCGATATCGATGCTGCAACAAACGCATACAATGCCTTCGTGGGCTGGACGGAAACTAAGCCGGTAGCTGGCAACGGTTATGTCGTTTGGTCGGACGACGTTTCCATGGTGAATAAAAGCACCGTGGTCAAGGCCCCCATGGAGTTGTATCCGGTCTACCGCGCCAGCGCGGTGCGTGTTCAATCGAATATCGATGCCAATCTGGATGACCCCGGTTCTGTGCGTTATCTTTCGCGGACCGACTCTGGTGATCAAATTTCGCTGGAGGTAAAAGCTGCAACTGAGGTTGTCGGCAAGGATGGCACCAAGTACGACTTTGTCGGCTGGTCGCGTGACTATGAATCCGATAACAAGTACACCCTGATGACCGGTGACGACAAGTATCCCCTCGAGGGCAATGAGCCCTTTAAGAGCGCGATGTACACTGCGGTGTACAAGATTGCGCCGCATAAGGTGCGCTATCACGGTGTCGACGGGTCGGTTCTCTTTACGGCGACGGTCGACTCGGGCGACGAGCGTGCGCAGGACGGCAAGTCCGGCTTCGTCTATACGGTTGATGTTCCCAAAATGGATGAGAACGGCCGCCCCGTCTATGACAACAGCGGGAATCCCATGATGGAGCAAAAGTCCGTGGCATACGACCCGGACGCCCATTCCAAGATCGTCGCGCTGCTCGATGAGCGTGCGGCCGCCAATGGCGATATGCGTGAGCTCTTCTTGGAGTGGCGATATGTGGGCGCCGATGGTGATACGAAGCCTTGGGATGTGTTTAAGGACGAGCCAATTAAGGGCGACATGGACCTGTATCCCGTTACATATCGCGTGGTTGCCAAAGATACGTCTGATCCCGCGAAGTCCGAAACCATGACCGCCCAGCTTAAGTGGCTGCTCGATCCCGCCGCCGCCAACACCGTCGATGACAGTGCCGACAAGGCGCCGTTTAAGGTCTGCTTTGCCAAGCCGTTTATGGGAACGCGGCTGACCGTTACGGTAATGCGGGCAAGCTACGGGCCTGGTACAGAGGGTGTTTCTGTGGCGGAAGAGCCCGTAAACGGCAAGTTTGTCTCGCTCTACAGCCTTGGTTCGGGTGACGGCTCGTTCGACCTGGCCAACCGTCTGGAGTCCAAGAAGACGGGCGAGGGCGATCAGGGCCCCGGCAAAGCCGTGTTCAACTTTGCCCAGACTCATGCGCTGACGATCGTTAAAAAGACGACCGATGTCAGCGCTATGGGGCAAACGTTCCGCTTTAAGGTAACGCGAAAGATGTCGCAGGATTCTCCTGCCGAGACGCGCATGGTCGAGGTGAAAGTTAGCGAGCAGCGCGACGAAAACGGTGAAACTTGCTATGTCGGCAGCGTGCAGTTCGCCGCTCCGGCTGGCATCTATACCGTCGAGGAAGATACGGCTTGGGCATGGCGCTACCAGGGTGAGCTGAGCACGCCGGGCAAGGCGCCCGGTAAAACTGCCGAGCTGACGATTTCGTCTGCATCGAGCGCGAACGATGCCACGTTCACCTGCACGAACACGCGTGTGAACGACAAATGGATCGACGGCAGCGATCGTGCCCATAACGTTTGGAGCAACGGCAACGTAGCAAAGAAGGAGGATTAGCATGTCCAAGCGCAAGCGCATCATCGCCTTGCTGGTGGGGGTTATCCTCCTGGCCGGTACGGCAGGCACGTTGGCCTGGCTTTCGGTTACGGGCGTGCTGGTCAACCAGTTCGGCATCGGATCGGTGACGCCATCGGTTCAGGAAACGCTCAACGGCAAAGTGAAAAGCGATGTCAAGGCGAAGAACACGGGTACTGCGCCCGCCTATATTCGTGCTGCAGTGGATATCTACTGGCAGGACCAGGATGGCGCACGCCTGTGGGATGAGCCAGTTGCCGGCACCGACTACGTCATTGACTGGGGCAGTGTGTCCAAGGCATCTGCTTCCAACACCGCCTCGTCTTGGGTTGTCGCGTCCGACGGGTACTACTACTGGACGTCTCCCGTTGCTCCGATGGGCAAAACCGATGTGCTCATCAAGAGCGTGACTGAGCAGAAGGCAGATGGGAAGAACCTGGTCGTTGACATTTCGACCCAAGCAATTCAATCCACGCCCGACGATGCAGTTGCAGAGGCATGGGGCTGTACAGTCAAGGATGGCGTGCTGGTGCCGCCGCATGGAGGTGCGTAGGTATGGCTTCTCCGATTCGTAAAGACGTTGTGTGTTCCTTGCGCTGCGTGATGGCGGCAATCGTCTGCCTTATCGCGCTTGCCGTTCCTGCACGTGCGTTTGCTGACGTTCCCACGATTGCCTATGACGGAAATGCACGCCAGCTAACGGTATCGGGAGCGACGGACTCCTCGGGGGAGCCCGATCTGTTTCCAGCCTTTAAAGATCTAATGCCCGGCGATGTACGCGAGCAACAGATTGGGGTTCGTACCACGGGTGTAAAGTCCCAGGTACGTGTGTTTGTGCGGGCTGTTGTCGATCACGAGACGGCACATCTGCTATCGCCCATCACCTTAACGGCGACTGTGGGCGATGCCTCTGCAGGTTGGCTCCAGACAGGAACACCGGGCAGCGTGTTCGCCTATCCCACGCAAATCGCCACGTTTACGAGCGATGACAGCACGGTGCTTAATCTGCAGCTAAGCGTTCCGACGTCGGTGGGCAACGAGCTTGCCGACGCAAACAAGACCATTCGCTGGGAGATTACCGCCGAGGACGATGGCGAGAAGATTCCCGTGCAGTCTGCTGACAGCAAGAAGCCCGGCTTGCTTGGTCTGGCGGCAACGGGCGACAACACGCTCACGTTGCTTTTAGTTTTGCTAACTCTTGCCAGCATCGCTTTTATAGCCGCGCTACTTTTGTCCCGGAGGGATAAGTACTAGGTCCATCTTCTAAACGCAACGCCCTCCCGGGCGGCTGGCACGAAGTTCCCTGCTCTACAGTCCTGCGCAAGACGAAGGCCACATTAAGTGGCCTTCTTTGCGTGCGGAACTCGCGATGAACTTCGAGCCCGCCGCTCGGGAGGGTGTCTCTTTATTGATAGAAGGCCTAATAAGCTGATGATTTTATGCCTGGATGTATTCGGAGTGGGACGGGCTTTCCGGATGGGCGGTGTTTCGGAAAGTGTGTCCCAGAATCGGCGCTCAGAGTGGTCCCCACTTTCCGGTTGATGTCTTGTCCGGAAACTATGTCCCGGAATTAAGGCTTGGAATGGGATGCACTTTCCGGTTGAGAGCCTTAGCGGAAAGTGCGACCCGGAATTTACTCTTGAAGTGGGATGCGCTTTCCCAACAGGCCCTCAAGCGGAAACTGCGTCCCATTCCGAAGGCAGATTCCGGGACACACTTTCCGAATACAAAGAAGGCCACTTAATGTGGCCTTCGTCTTGCGCAGGACTGTCCGAGCAGGGAACCTTATATGCCTCCGCCCGGACAGACGTTTCAGTTATGAACTCGCAGCTAGCCGCTATTTGATCTTGGTCGTACCCGGTGCCAAGTTAGGGTCGGTTTCGTTGGCCTCGGTCTGGAAGTGCTCGGTGTAGACGTTCTTGCCGTCGCGGAACATTTCGTAATACTGCATCTTGGCGTAATCCTCGCGCGCCTTGGTGGCAGCAGCGGCGACGGCGTCATCACCGGTGACGTTGGAGGAGAGCGCCCAGCGCAGGCTGGCGTCCTCGTAGCCGACGGAGTTGATGGCGGGCAGCGACTCGCGCAATGTCATATGCGCCTTCTGGTAGTCGGTCAGCGGTGCGCCGATCAGCTGCATCAGCTGGGTGGACAGATAGTTGGTGGACAGGTCGTCGACCTCACTCGTCTGGTCGCAACCGGCAACGTCGTAGTTAGCCCAGATGATGTAGTCGGTCTGCCACAAGCGTTCCTGGTGGGTGGCGTCGTCCTCGCCGGTAAACCACTTATCGTTGAACTTGGACGGGAAGAACGGCTGATGGTCGCCCCAGAACACCACGACCACCTTACGGTCGAGCTTGCTCAGGGCGTTGAGGAAGTAGCGCAGCGCCTGATCGGACTGCTCGATGCACGAGACATACTCGTCGACATCGGACAGCGTGCCATCCTCGACGGTCTTGGCATCCAGGTCGGTCGTGTCGATGTTCAGGTGCATCTGCTTGTCGACCGGCAGCAGGCCCGTGTCGTAGCCCGAGTGGTTCTGCATGGTCACGTCGAAGATGAACTGCGGGTCGGCGTTCTGGTCGAGCAGCTCAAGAATCTTGTCGTATGTCGCCTGGTCGGTCACCATGCCGCGCAGGGTGTCGGCACCCTGGAAGTCGTTGATGGACAGGAACTGGTCAAAGCCAAAGTCCTTGTAGACGTTCTCGCGGTTCCAGTTGGTCGCGTGGTTGGGGTGCATGGCCGTGGTGGAATATCCGAGCGACTTGAACTGCTCTGCCAGGTTCCCGGTCGTTTCCATGTTGTAGATGGTGTAGGGGTACACGCCCGAGCCCAGGTTGGCCATGGAGTTGCCGGTCATAAACTCAAACTCGGTATTGGCGGTACCGCCGCCGTAGGCGCTCACGTAGAGCTTGCCACGGCTGAGGCAGTTGGACAGGCTCTTAAAGTACTGCGGGCCCTCGTAGCCGGCGCGCATGTTCTGGTAGATTGACAGATCCGAGAAGGTCTCGTTCATGATGGCGATGACCGTGGGCTTCTCGCTGTCGAACTGCTCCTTTGCGGCGGCGCGCTCGTCGCTCTTGGCCGCGTCGGACTTGTCGTAGGCCTTGGCGTACTTTTTGAGCGTGGCCTTGGCATCGTCGACGGAGTAGTCGGCGGGTTTGGGCGGCTTGATGGACTGCGCTGCGCTAATGAAAGCGGGCAGGTAGCCCTCGCGCCAGTAGCTCTCGAGCGGGCGCCAGGTGTAGACGGTGATGCCGAGGGTGTTGTAGTAGTCGATGAGCGTGACATGCGCGGTTACGCCGCCCAGGCACAGCACTGCCACGAGCAGGTTGGTGAGCAGCATGCGCTTGGCGTTGGCGGCACCCTTCTGACGGTGCGGTGCCACCAGGCCGGCGTACTCGCACAGCAGCATGGCGATGGCGGTAAAGCCCATGGACAGCACGCAGAACAGCGAGATCGAGAAGGTGTAGCCGTTGCCGGCGACCGCGGCGGCGGTGGAGATGGCCGAAAGGTCGCCCGGCTGGATGGGCATGGATTTAAACGTGATGACGAAAAACTCGGCAATGCCCAGGACAAAGAGGGCGAAGGCCAGGACCGCGGGAGCTGCGCCGTGGCGCTGGAATAGGAAGAACAAGCCGACCATGAGCACGGTGATAATGGCCCATTCGAGCAGAATGCACAGGGGGTAGATCCAGGTAAAGTCGTGGTTGGACGAGACCTCCATGCCCAGCAGCGCAAAGACGCCGGCGAGCAGTAGGCACAAGACGGCGGCGACGAGCGGTTTGCCCACAAAGGCGCCGCGCAGGCGGGCGAGCTTGCCGGTGAGGGCGGGGGCATCGGGCGCGGCAAACGCAAAGACGCGCGGGGCGATACGGTCGCGGGCGATGCTGGCCCAAGCGCAGCCGGTGAGGATGGCGTTGGTCAGGATGAGCATCACAAAGGCGAGCGGCTCGTTTTGGGCGACGAGGCCAATGGCGCCCCAGACGGTCAAAAAGAGCTGGAACAGGCCGAAGGCGACGCTCCATCCAAGAGCGCTTTTGGCAACGGTGCCCGACTGAGCGCGAATGGCCTTGGCCTCGCGCAAGACAAGGTAGACGGTCGCCGCAAGACCGACGAGCGAGATGGCGGCAGCGAACATGCTGAGACTCCTCACAAACTAAAACCTACGAAAGCGGGGGTTTACCCGATTGTTACCAAGATATGCGCTGCATTTGGTGACTGCGCACAACAACCAGCCATAATAACGCGCGTGCGTGGCGGTGTTGCGCAATGTAGCGGCGACCTGCGCGATAATGGACGGGAATTACACGGAAACGTAAAGGCTTCTTAAAGAAATGGCGAGGGTAGGGCGATGAGCGAGCAGGTTTGCAAGGCGGACATGGGCAGCGACGGAGCTGCGGTCGTGGATACATACGGCTATCCGGTCGAGACTACGGGCAACGCGGTGCTGGACATCTTGGAGCATCGCTCGTCTACGCGTGCCTTCGCGCGTGATGACGATGACCGTCCCGTGGCGGTGACCGACGAACAGCGGGCGGCGATTCTGCATGCGGCGAGCCGTGCGCCGTCGGCAGGCGCCATGATGATGTATTCCATCGTGAGCATTCGTGAGCAGGCCACATTGGACCGCCTGGCCGACCTGTGCGATCATCAGCCCATGATCGCCAAGGCGCCCTGGGCACTCATATTTGTAGTCGACTATGCCAAGTGGATCGATCTGTTTGAGCATGTGGGTTGCTTTGAGCCCGAGTTTGTCGAGCGCACGGGCAAGTCGCCCCGTCGTGCGCCGGGCCTGGGCGACTTTGCCATCGCGGCACAGGATGCCATGATCGCCGCTCAAAACGCCGTGGTTGCCGCCGAGGCCCTGGGGCTGGGGAGCTGCTATATCGGCGATGTCGTCGAGAACGCCGAGGAAGTCGCCGCGCTGCTGGACTTGCCTCCCTATACCATGCCGCTGTCGATGCTCATCATCGGCACGCCCCGCAAGGAGCGCCCGGCGATCGCGCATCCCGTGGTGAACCTGGTGCATGAGGAGCGTTATTGTCGCGCCGACGCCGCGACCTTGGATGCGCAGGTGGCCGAGATGGACGCGATGTTTCGCCCGCACGCCCGCGAGGTGGGCGAGCGCGTCGTCGATATCTACACCCGTAAGCACACGAGTCCCTTTATGGCCGAGATGAGCCGCTCCATGGAGTGGTGGTTCAAGAACTGGCTCGGAAAATGACGAATGTGACAAAGGGACTGTCCCTTTGTCACATTCCATATCGCCGCGGTGGCCTAAAGGCCGCATAAATGTTTATTTAGCTGGGAAAACAGTACCATTCAAACATGGGCTGATTACCTATAATCCCGTCGAACGTTAAAATTGGGAGGAAACTGGCTTATGGAACAAAAGGCAAAGGAAGTAGCCTCGCACGCTGCGATTCCTGTGAGCATCTCGGCGATGCTCGTCACGCTGGGCGTGGTGTACGGCGATATCGGCACCAGCCCCATGTATGTAACCAAGGCGCTCGTTGCCGGCAACGGCGGCATCGGAAGCGTCACGCAGGAGTTCGTGCTCGGCGCGCTCTCCCTTGTCGTGTGGACGGTCACGCTGCTGACGACCGTCAAGTACGTGCTGATCTCGCTGCGCGCCGACAACCACGGCGAGGGCGGCATCTTTGCCCTGTACAGCCTGGTCAAGCGCTGCGGCAAGTGGCTTATCATCCCCGCCATGCTGGGCGGCGCGGCACTGCTCGCCGACGGTATCCTGACGCCGGCCGTTACCGTGACCACGGCCATCGAGGGCCTGCGCACCATTCCGGCGGTCCACGCCGTGCTCGGTGACGACCAGGGCCGCGTTGTCGCCATCACGCTCGCCATCATCATCGCGCTCTTCTTGGTGCAGCGCATCGGCACGGCCAAGATTGGCCACGCCTTTGGCCCCATCATGACGCTGTGGTTTTTGTTCCTGGGCGGTACGGGTCTGTTCTTTGTCTTCCAGTATCCCGCGGTGCTTTTGTGCCTCAACCCGCTGCGTGGCATCGGCTTTTTGCTGAGCCCCAACAACCATGCGGGCATCATGATCTTGGGCAGCTGCTTCCTGGCCACCACCGGTGCCGAGGCGCTCTATTCCGACATGGGCCATGTGGGCCGCGGCAACATCTACGCCACCTGGCCGTTTGTTAAGTGCTGCCTGCTGCTGTCCTACATGGGCCAGGGCGCGTGGCTTATCAACAACGCCGGCAACCCGGAGCTCATGGGCATCGCCGACCTCAACCCCTTCTACCAGATGCTCACCCCGGGCCTGCGTCCCTTTGCCGTCGGCCTTTCCACCGTCGCGGCCATCATCGCTTCGCAGGCGCTCATCACCGGCGCATTCTCGCTGGTGTCCGAGGCCAGCCGCCTGGACCTCATGCCGCATATGCAGGTCTTCTATCCTGCCGAGACCAAGGGCCAGCTCTACATCCCCATGGTCAACAACGTCATGCTTGTCGGCTGCGTCATCGTGGTGCTGCTGTTCCAGAACTCGGCGCATATGGAAGCCGCCTACGGCCTTGCCATTACGCTGACTATGATGTGCACCACGCTGCTGCTCTTCTTCTACCTGCATGAGGAGCGCAAGCTCAAGGTTGCTCCGTGGATCTTCGCGGCCTTCTTCCTTTTGCTCGAAGGCTTCTTCTTCGTGAGCTCACTCACCAAGTTCTTCCACGGTGGCTATTTCACCATCCTCATGGCCGCGCTCATCATGGGCATCATGGTGTGCTGGTACAACGGTACGGCTGTTGAGCAGCGCCAGTTTACGCTGCTGCCGCTGCGCAGCTACCTGCCGCAGCTCAAGCGCCTGCGCGACGACGATCGCTACGAGCTTATGAGTGACAACATCGTGTACCTGACCAAGGACACCAATACCGACTACATCGACCGCGATATCGTCTACTCGATCTTGGACAAGCACCCCAAGCGCGCTCGCGCCTGGTGGTTCGTGAATGTCGAGACCATGGAGGAGCCGCATACCTTTGCCTACTCGGTCGAGACGTTCGGCACCGACTACGTGTTCCGCGTGCATCTGTATCTGGGCTACAAGATCAACCAGCGCGTCAATGCCTATCTGCGTCAGGTTGTTCAGGATCTGGCTGCCAGCGGCGAGCTGCCGGCACAGACGCATGACTACTCGGTCTACAAGGATCCGGGCAACATCGGCACGTTTAAGTTCGTCATGATCCGCAAGCTGCTGGCGCCCGAAAGCGACGTGGAGCCCAGCGAGCGTACGGCCATCACGCTCAAGTACATCATCCGCCGCGCTGCCGGCACTCCCGCGCGCTGGTACGGCCTGGAGAACTCCAACGTGAGCTTTGAGTACGTGCCGCTGTTCACCAAGTTTAAGGCCGTGAGCAAGATGCAGCGCCTGGCTCCCGACGAGCGCCCGTAGTCGACGTCTGCTGTTTGTCTAGCGACTGCGGGCTGCAAAGGCTATACACTTGAAACCACCACAAGGAGGCCACCACCACAAAGGTGCCTGTCCCCTTTGTGGTGGTTTTTGTTTTTGAGAGAGGGGCGGGGCGCTGATGGACGTCCATGCGGACGGCGATATTGCCGAGAACTTTTGGTGGCGGCGCACAACGCTGACGCGTCGCAGCCCTCTGTATGACGCCTGCGTATCGGCGGGGCTGCTGGCCGCGGCGACGATTGTGGGCGCGCTGCTCGACCATCCGGGACTCGCGCCGAGCATCATGATCGTCTATGTGTTCGCCGTGCAGCTGTGCGCATTCTTTACCTGGAGCCGCCTGTATTGCCTGCTGAGCTCGGCTGCTGCCGTGGCGCTCTACAACTATTTGTTTGTCGACCCGCGCTACTCGTTGTCGCTCATCGACCGCGTCTATCCCGGCATGTTCTTTATCATGTTTGTGGTCTCGCTCGTGTCGAGCTCGATTGCGTTGGCCCTGCGCCGCGCCTTGGCGCAGGCCGCCGCCAGCGACCGCCGCACGCAGATGGTGCTCGAGACCAACCGCATGCTGCAGCGCTGCGCCGATAAGCAGCAGATTGTCCATGCCATGGCAACGCAGCTGGCGCGTCTTTCGGGCTGTCCTGTCGTGTGGTACAGCGCCGACGCCGAGGGCGATGACCTGCTGCCGCGTGCGACATACACGGCCGTGGGCGATGCCGCGCCGGTGCACGAACTGGCGCCGCAGATGCCGCCGCGGCTCTCGGCGTCCGCCTATGTGGGAACGCCGCTCGATGCCACCTACGGCGGCTCGGCGTTCTACGGCATCTACCTGACCGTGCGCTCGGGCGACACCATGGTGCGCGCGGGCGATCCCGCCTCGGTGGTGGGCGTGCTGGCTATCGTTGCCGAGCCCGACGTGCTGACGCACGAGGAGCGGACACTTGCCGATGCCATAGTGAGCGAAGGCGAGCTGGCACTCGATCGCGCCCGCGCCATGGAGGCCCGCGAGGAGGCGGCGGTGCTTGCCAAAAATGAGCAGCTGCGCGCCAATCTGCTGCGCTCCATCTCGCACGATCTGCGCACGCCGCTTACCAGTATTTCGGGTAATGCCGACGTGCTGCTCGATCAGGGTTCGACCGGCACCGCGGTGCTCGATGCCCAGACGCGCCGCGGCCTGCTGCTATCCATTCGCTCGGATGCGCTGTGGCTCAACGCCACCGTCGAGAACCTGCTCGCCATCACCAAACTCGAGGGCGGCGGCATGCATCTGTCGACCACGCTCGAGCTTATGGACGATATCGTCGAGGAGGCGCTGCGCCATGTTAATCCGGCCGTGCGCGAGCACGACCTTAAGGTGGTGGCGAGCGATGAGCCGGCGCTCGTCAATGTCGATGCGCGCCTGATGGTGCAGCTGGTGGTAAACCTGGTGAACAATGCCATTACCTACACGCCCGCAGGCTCGCATATCGTGATCTCGATTGACGCCGGCGATGGACGCGTGGCGTGCTCGGTGGCCGATGACGGCCCGGGCATTGCTCCCGAGGACCGCGAGCGTATCTTTGAGTCGTTCTACACCGCCAACCATGGTTTGGCCGATAGCCGACGCAGTGTGGGCCTGGGGCTTTCGCTTTGCCGCTCCATTGCGCTGGCGCATGGCGGTAGCATAGAGGTTGCCGCGGCGGACCCGCACGGCTCGGTCTTTACGATCGAGCTTCCCGCCGCCGACGTTTCGTTTGATAAGGAGTAGCGCTGTGCCGAACTCTGCCGTGAAACCGCTCATCTTGGTCGTTGAGGACGATCCCGCCGTCCGCAACCTTATCGTCGCCGCGCTCGAGGCGCACGGCTTGCGCCATATGGCCGTGGAGACCGCACATGCTGCCATCGCCGCCGCCTCGTCGCAGGCGCCGAGCATTGTGCTGCTCGATCTGGGCCTGCCCGATATGGACGGCGTCAAGGTGGTGGAGTCGGTGCGCACGTGGTCGGGCATGCCGATCATCGTGGTCTCGGCGCGCAGCGAGGACGCGGACAAGATCCGCGCGCTCGATGCTGGTGCCGACGACTACCTGACCAAGCCGTTTTCGGTCGAGGAACTGCTCGCGCGCATTCGCACGACGCTCAGGCGCCTTTCGTATGCGCAAACGGGCGGCGTTGCCTCCGAGGGCTCGTTCGATACCGGTGAGCTGCATATCGATTTTGATGCCGGCATTGCCATGATGGATGGCGAGGAACTGCACCTGACGCCGATCGAGTACAAGCTCCTGTGTCTGCTGGCGCACAACGCCGACAAGGTGTTGACGCACCAGTTTATCCTGCACGAGATTTGGGGCACGGCGACCAAGAGCGACTTGGCGAGCCTGCGCGTCTTTATGGGCACGCTGCGCAAGAAGATCGAGTCCGACCCCGCGCATCCGCGCTATATCCAGACGCACGTGGGTATTGGTTACCGATTGGTCATCCAAGGCTAGATCGCCAACCACCATCCCAATATGAGTTGCGGTGAAATACGGTCTAAATTTGCCTAATTCCAGGCAAAACAGTCCGTATTCCACAGCAACTTTGTTATTTGCCCTTGGGCTTGCTGGCGTAGAACTTCTTCTTTTTGGGCTTGCCGGCGGGGAAGGGCTTGCCGGCAAAGTTGGACTTGCCGTTGCCGGCCTGCGCGTGCGCGGGTACTGCCGCACGTGTCTTGCGGGCCTCGGGGTTGCGCAGTTCCTCGACGCGCTCGGCAATTTCCTCGGCGCTAAAGCCGACCTCGGCCATGGCGTCCTCGATGGGCAGGCGGCGCACGATGTAGCAGTGGTGCACTTTCTGGTTGCGCGCGAAGTCCTCGGGGATGGTCTGCGCCGTAATGTCCTCCAGCACCACGCCCGCGCGGGCGAGCTTGCGCGTTTCGGGGCGGAAGCCGCGCAGGTTGCAGCTAAAGATGGCATGGCCGCCCTGCGCGAGCAGGCGCGATACGCCGGCCAAAAGCTCAACATGGTCGCGCTGGACATCCCAGGTGCGACGGCCCATCTTGGACGAGTTCGAGAACGTTGGCGGGTCGACAAAGATCAGGTCCCAGCGGTTGCGCGTTTGGCGCTGGTCGCGAATCCAGGCGAGCACGTCGTCGCGCACAAAATGATGCTGAGGCCCCACAAAGCCGTTCTGGCACATGTTGCGCTCGGCCCAGTCCAGATAGGTGTTGGAGAGGTCGACCGTCACGGTCTCCTCGACGCCGCCATCGGCCGCGTAGCAGGTGGCAGTGCCGGTGTAGGCAAACAGGTTGAGGAAGCGGCGCGCCTGCTTGGCGTGCTCGCGCACCAGGTTGCGGGTGACGCGGTGGTCCAAGAAGATGCCCACGTCCAGGTAGTCGTCAAAGTTGACGGCAAAGGTGAGGCCGCCCTCTTCGATGAGCGGGAGGCGACGGCGCGCGATGTTGGCGCGTTCGCCCGATCCGCCCTTGCCGGCGCCCTGCTTGCCGTACTGCGAGCCACCGCGCGAACGCATGCGGGCCTTGGCGTGCACATGCTCGGCGGGAACATCTAGGATGCGCGGCGCGATAGCCAGAATGTCGAGCATACGGGCCTGAGCCAGTGCGGGGTCGATGGTCTTGGGCGCGGCGTATTCGGCGATGACGAGCCAGCGGCCCGGAGTCTGCGGGCAACCCTCGTACAGATCGATGGCGGCGGAGTAGTCGGGCAGGTCGGCATCGTAGACGCGGTAGCAGCTCACGCCCTCGCGCTTGGCCCACTTGCGGCGCAGACGGGCATTCTTGCGCAGGCGGTTGGCGAACTGCCCGGACTCGGGGATGAGCACGGGCAGCGGCTTGCCGTCGCCCAGGTCGAGCGTGGCGGCAGGTTCGGGCATGGCGGAAGCGGCAGCTTTGTCGTTGACTTCGTTGGCATCCGCAACCTCGGCCTCGGTATCCGCACTGGTCGTAGCCTCAAACGCTGCGGCGGCGTGGTCGAGCGAAGGCCAGACTTCGACGGTCGCCTCTTCGTTGTTGGGCATGACGGCGATGGAGCGCGCGGGCTCGGCGTGGAGCGCGCGGGCCAGCAAGCCGTCGCGGGTGAGTGCGGCGACCGGCGCCGCGGCAAACTCGGGCGCGCGGCGCAGCTCGCCGACCAGCGTCATGGCGTCATGCATGAGCGAAAGCGGCGTCTCGGTCGTATCCGCGACGAGGACGGCA
>ERZ773186.946-NODE-946-length-25558-cov-4.471396_pt1 | contig 25558 bp, 18 predicted proteins | sample MGYA00581000_ERZ773186 | MGnify/ENA primary metagenome ERZ773186 (study PRJEB29015, sample SAMEA2737752) | human gut metagenome | biome: human gut; feature: human-associated habitat; material: faeces | place: China | collected 2012 ...
ACGAAATGTCTGAAAAAACAAGCATTCCGGCTCATATTTCACTTTCAAAATGAAAAAACCGCCCACGGTTTCTGCAGATTCTCTGCATCACCGCGGACGGCCTTTTTCTGTTGTTTACTCCACGCTTTTCAGCGATTCAATCATATCAATTTTTCTTAACCGGTAGAACATCATAAAGTTGACGAACAGGGCAAACGCCAGGGTAATCAGGGCGCTCCAGCCGTAGCTCCGCGGGAACACGTTTCGTCCGAACATCATCATATCGACCTCGACGGTCTGAATTACGCAATGATGTAAAAACGTTCCAATTCCCATGCCCGCGATAACGCCGAACAGTGTCAGCACCATGTTTTCCCGGTACACGTACGATGCCACCTCGCCGTCGAAGAAGCCGAGCACTTTCAGCGTTGCCAGCTCTCTCTGTCGTTCGGTGATGTTGATGTTGTTCAGGTTGTACAGCACCACAAACGCCAGCAGGCCCGCCGATACGATCAGCACCACGATGACGATGTCGAGGGAACGAAGCATGTTGTCAATCTGATCAATCAGGTCGGATGTGAACGAGATTGCCGCTACACCGTCGTACGTCATGATTTTTTCTCCGAGTGCTGTCTCATAATTGCCCGACATGTCCTGATATTTCATCAGAAGCTGGTTGTAGTCCGGCGCTCCGCCGAACAGCTCCTCGTAGAGATCCGGGGCCAGATACAGGTAATGGCGCACGTAGTTTTCGACGATGATCGAAATCTTTACGTCCACAATATCGTCGCCTTTTTTCAGCTGAACCGTGTCGCCTGCTTTTACGCCGAGCATCGTTGCTGTCTTTTCGCTGATGGCTGCGCCGCCGTCGGTCGGGAATTCGTAAACTTCTCCGCTTTTCCGGTCTCGGAAGGCATAGAAGTCATTGAAATTCGTCAGTTCTTTCGGCACTTCAAGCACTGCATCCACGGTCTTTTTGTCGGTCTGCAGTTCGATGTTCTGGCAGTACATTTCCAGCAGCTCATCGATGCCGCTGTAGTTTTCCAGATCGGTCTGCAATGCTTCTTTTTCGGATTCATCCACATCTGAATTCAGCACAGCATTCGCCTGATAGGTGAAGAGGCTGACGAACTGGTTTTTCGCAATCGCGGTGATGGAATCCTGAAGGCCGAAACCGACGAGGATCAGACCCATGCATCCGCCGATTCCGATAACGGTCATGAAGAATCGTTTTTTATACCGCACCAGATTCCGCACGGTTGATTTCTGCGTAAAGTTCAGATGTTTCCAGAGTACGCCGATGCGTTCCAGGAAAATCCGTTTGCCGTTTTTCGGTGCTTCCGGCCGCATCAGCTCTGCCGGACCTGCGGCGAGTTCTTTGTAGCATGCCGCGATCGTCGCCACGCCGGTGCAGGCTGCACTCGCCAGAATCGCAAGGCCTCCCTGCTCCCAGTTCAGCGGGGTCATGTAATACGGAAGTCCGGTATACAGCATGCCGTAGGCATTCATAATAACCCAGGGCAGGATTTTCTCTCCGATCAGAATTCCCAGGATACTGCCTCCCACTGTGGCAAGAAAGGCATACAGCAGATATTTGGATGCAATCGCATACTTGCCGTATCCCAGAGCCTTCATTGTACCGATCTGGGTTCTCTGTTCTTCCACCATTCGTGTCATGGTAGTCAGACTTACCAGTGCAGCCACCAGGAAAAAGATAACAGGGAAAACCTGTCCGATACTTCTCATTCTGTCTGCATTATCCCCATAATCTGAATATTCCGGCAGATCATTGCGGTCCGTTACCATCCATTCCGGCATACTGATATCATCGATCTCATCCTGGGCATCCTGAATCTTTTTCTCACCGTCTGTAATTTCTTTCTCTGCATCCCTCTTGCCGTCTTCGTATTCTTTTTTACCTTCTTCCAGATCCTTCTCAGCTTTTTTGATGTCCTTTCTGGAATCCTTCAGCTTCTGTTCGTTCTCTGAGATTTCCTTCTCTCCATCCCTCAGCTTCTGTTCATTGTCAGCAATCTCTTTCTCACCGGAAGCAAGCTTTCCTTCATTCTCCTGGATCTGTGCTTCTCCTGAAGCAAGTTCTGCCTCCTTCTCCTCTAACTGAGCCTGGCTGGAATTTAGTTTTGCTTTTGCAGCATCGATCTGTTCCTGTGCTGACTCAAGCTGGGCTTCTTTTTCCTGAATCTCTTTTCTGGCTGGTTCCAGCTTCTTCTCCTGAGCCTTCACCTCTTTCCATCCTGCATCAATCTTTGCCTGGGCATCGGGAAATGCGGCCTCCTGCTGGTTCAGTTCTGCTTCCTTTGCATCAAGCTGGGCCAGTCCGCTCTCCACCTGGCTTAAACCACTCTCCAGTTCACTTCTTGCTGCTGCGATCTGGTTTCTGGATGCTTCCAGCTGGGCTGCCTGACTGTCCACCTGCTCCTGATAAGCGGAAACCTGTGCTGCCAGAGCCGCCAGGTCTTCCTCGGAATATGTGCCTGAAGCTTGTGCCTGCTCATACTGTGCCTGCAATGCTGCAAGCTGACTTCTGGCACCCTCAAGCTGAGCCTCTCCTTCTGCAAGTCCGGCCTCCTGCTGCTCAATCTGCGCAAGTCCCTGATTGCAGCTTTCCTTTTTGGCATTTAAGTCCTGTCTGGTTGCTGCAATCTGCTCTCTGCCTGACTGAATCTGCGCCTTTCCATTGTCAAGTTCCTGCTGGCTCTGGGTAAGCTGCGTTTTTGCATCCGCAATCTGCTTCTCACCGGCGCTTAACTGATTCTTGCCATCCTCAAGCTGTGCTTTTCCATCATCAAGCTTTGCCTGGTTCTCTGAAACCTCCGCCCATCCTGCATTCAGCTGTTCCTTTGCAGATGCGATCTGTGCTCTGCCACTGGCAAGCTGCTCTTTCGCACTGGCAAGCTGGGATCTGCCGTCCTCTAACTCCTTCTTTGCATCTGCAAGCCGGGCTTTTCCGTCCTCCAGTTCCTTTTTTGCGTCTGCAAGCTTTTTCTTGCCATCCTTATATTCCTTCTTGCCGTCTTTTAACTTCTTTTTGCCGTCCTCCAGTTCCTGTCTGGCATCCGCAAGCTTCTCATTAGCTTCCTTCTTTCCGTCTTCAAGTTCCTGTCTGGCATCTGCAAGCTTGTCATTGGCTTCCTCTACAATCTCATCATATCTGACCTGACACCGTTCTGCCTCAATCCCCTCCACTCGCTCCTGCACTCGCTCTATCAGGGAATCATAAGCATCTGTATAGCTGATCAGATCCTGTGCCCCATGAGCCTGCACATAGATCTGTGTATAAACCTCCTGGTCAAAATCCTCAGGGAGCACATAGGCAAATCCATTAACCTCACCGGAACCCAGAGTGGAATTTCCGCGATTATAGGATATGTAAAGCGGACTCTCTCCTAAACCTACAACTGTGTAATCTGTCTTTTTCAGCAGTTCGCTGTCTCCGCCCTCTTTCAGGGTAATCTGATCACCCACCTTATATCCATTGCTCTCAGCAAAAATACAGTCAAGGAAAATCTCTCCGCTTTTTTCCGGAGCTTTTCCCTCTGTCACTGAGATCCGGTTCATGGTTTGATCCACAGCTTCCACATGAAGTACCTTCTGCTTCTCGCCTTCTCCACACATTACATCTGTACCATAGGCGCCCTCTGCATTCTCTACTCCGTCCACCTGCTTAATGGCAGCTACATCATCCTCCGTCAGTCCCAGAGTTCCCATTACTTTGATATCCATAAGATTGGTTTCATCATAATAGGCATCACCTGAGAAGCGCATATCCGGTGACGAGGCCTGTATCCCGGAAAAAAACGCAACTCCCAGAGCAACGATCATAAATATGGAAATAAATCTGGCCTTACTTTTGCGTATCTCCATCCAGAAATCTTTATGCATTGCTTTCATATTCATCACCTACCATTCTATCTCCTCTATGGGTGTAGGATGGTCATTCATTGTCATCCTGGAAACCTTGCCGTTCTTGATCTTGATCACACGGTCTGCCATAGGTGTCAGCGCCGAGTTATGGGTAATGACGATCACTGTCATTCCACGCTCCCTGCACATATCCTGCAATAGCTTCAGGATTGCCTTACCAGTCTGGTAGTCCAGTGCACCTGTGGGCTCATCACACAGTAAGAGCTTGGGATTCTTCGCCAGTGCCCTGGCAATGGAAACTCTCTGCTGCTCACCACCGGAAAGCTGTGCCGGGAAATTGGTCAGTCTGTCCTTCAGTCCCACTTCCTCCAGAACCTCCCTGGCATCCAGCGGATTTTTACAGATCTGCAATGCCAGTTCTACGTTCTCCAGCGCTGTAAGATTAGGCACCAGATTATAGAACTGGAATACAAATCCAATATCATTTCTCCGATAACCGGTAAGCTGCCTGCTGTTATATCTGGCAATATTCCTTCCATCCACCAGAACTTCTCCGCTGGTAGCCTGATCCATACCCCCAAGAATGTTCAGCACTGTCGTCTTGCCCGCACCGCTGGGACCAACGATCACTACGAACTCTCCCTTGGCAATCTCAAAGCTGATCTCATCTACTGCAACGATCTTTACTTCTTTGGTTCCATATATCTTGGAAACCTTATCCAGTTTTACATATGCATCTGTCATCTCACTCATCCGCATTTCCCCTGTAATTTTATTTTTGCTACACCGGTAATTTTATTTTGTTACAATTATTAACGATTCTTTTGACCCCGATTTATTTCCGTATTTATTTACAGGCAGGTCAAATTCTGACCTGCCTGGTAGTCTTAATGGTTATATTTATTGTAACACATTATACCTGTAATTAAAAATAAAATATTCATAAAAAATCCAGATACTTCAAAACCGCCTGATCATCTCAGGCGGTTCATCATTTTGACTATGCACAGCACATGCCCCTTTCTTCTTAATTGTATGTACCAGAACATCTTATATCTTCTTTACCCGTTATTATTTTACATTAAGCTGATGACGAAAATATAAAAGTGGGACTAAACATACATCATCTGACCTCGAATCTTTATTTTTATTCTTACCTGATTTCCGCATGAAAGAAAAAAATCATGCTCATATACACACTTATGGTTTACAAATCACCAAAAGCAGCATCTTTATATAGTGAATTTGCAAATTCAAAAAATTTAAAGGAGGCAAAAATTATGCCAGGAACATTTAACGGAACAACTTTAACTATTTCAGCTACCCCCGTAGACGGTGCACTGATTCCCGATAAAAGTGCAACAAATGTAGCGGGAATTGCCATTGTGGGGTCAGATATGTATTGCGTAAAGACAACCGGTCTTAAAACTACATTACTCAAAACGACTGACTACATGGCAACAAAAGCAACTGCCGTAAAAAAAGATCTGAACTGGTTCGCTCTGGGACTTACCAAAATTGGAAATTATCTGTATATGCTTGCAGAAGACCATAAAGGATACGGTGGTTCTACAACTATCGTAAAGCTGGATACCAAAGGCAATCAGCTCGGTACTTACAATATCAAAAACATTTGTCCAAATGGTGCATTAGGTATTACTGCTGCCGACGGAACAAATGAGAAATTTATTATCATGCATTACACTGACAGCAACAATGCCGGAACATTAACTTTCAGTGTTGTAAACTGGAAAGAATCTGATGCAGAATGTACATTCACAGTCGTAAACTCAGGTTTTGGTTATACCACACAGTTGCAGGATATATACTACCATACTTCCTTTGGATTATTTATTCTGACAAATAACACCTTCTCAACACTTCAGAACCGCATTCTGGTAGTTGATTATCACCTTACCGATGACAATGGAAAGAAATACACTCCGAGTACTGTTATCAATGTAAATAAAACAGGCGCATACAAACAGTACAATCTTGAATCAATCTGTATGAAAGCCAACCATCTTGTACTTGCCTCCAATGTTGTAACATCCGATGGAACCACAGAAGATAAATTTTCTGTACTGGAAGGCATTACCTATGCCGGTAAAACTTATACTTTTGCATGTGGTTTTAAAGCAGAAGCACGTGTACCTACCAGGGTCGATCCAAATTATGCAACAACTAACCTTGGATGTGTATCTTTCAAAGGATCTATTCCTTATTTCATAAAACAGAGCAAAGATACTGTAGGCGTGCTAGGATATTGTTCTGATTATATGAATACTGCTGCAAAACCAATTCCTGTTATCGCACATACAAACGGTTTATTAGGACACGCCAACGGCATGAGCTGTTTTGATAACAGATTTTATGTGGTTGCTGGCGACAATAAGGTTGTTGCTCTCAATTGTAATTCCGGAAAAGAAGAAGCAGTCTATACAATAACACCTGCCTCATTACGATTAAAAGCAATCAATTACTTTTACGAAACTAATACTGCATTACTCCTGTCTATTGAAAACGGAAAAATGCTACTTTACAAATGCACCTTTGGCGACACAAAAAAACCTTCTGCCGTTTATCTCGGTACAATAGAGAATCCAGGACAACCTGTTTCCCAGGATATTTTCTATCATAATAAGTACGGTCTTTTTGTTGGAACATGTAATGCAAACCTGGCTGCCCAGAATGTCGTCACAACAAAAAACACTCTACTTCACTACGACTTGAAAAAGCTCAGCACAAAGACATCCTTATACCCTGATTTTGGATTTGTTACAAATATGCCCGCAAAAAATGCCGAAGGACAGGTTTATAATTCCTTTGAACTGGAATCAGTTGCATTAGATACAAATACAAAAAAACTGGCAGCTGTGTGCAACGTCAATGTTAAAAAATCAAATTCTGATACAACTTTAGTGTCCATGGACGGATTCTTTCAATACAATACGATTGAGTTCATCTAATATTTTTCATGATTTAAGTCCTCATAAGTCATTCATTAGATACCAATAAGATACCTCATTATAAAAATCCCCCTTAAACAGTTTCCTTTACTCTGTCTAAGGGGAATTTTTAATAATACTACTATAAGAACATTCTTTTTGATATATATGCAGAAAAAAATTAAATTTCTGGTCTAAATCACTTTTCTACTTCACAACTATCTTCTTTACCTCTGACCATTTCGTATAATTTTTTGCATATCCTTTTACATAAGCACGTCCTGTAAGATAATAAACTCCAGGTTTTACATTTTTAAAAATGACTGTGGTTTTCGTCTGATTTTTCTTAGTATAAGCATAACCGCTGACATATGTATAACTTCCATCTTCGGATTGAGATACTTTCTTTGCCAGTACCCAGTCCGTTCCGTCACAGGATTTTGGTACAGTAAACTTCACCGTTACTTTTCTTTTTGTTCCCTGTCTGGAAACCTTTGCCGATTTAACAGCTGGTTTTCCTGTTACAAGGCTTGTCTTTACCGTTACTTTTTGAACTTCCGCCCACTTACTCAGTACTTTTTTATTTGATCCATCCAGATATTTATAGCCATGTACACCAATATACCAGTTTCCTTTCGGTACTCCTTTTAGAATGAGTTCCTTGCTGTTTCCTGAATATCTGCATTGTACCTTTATATAATCTGATGGCTCATCCCCGTCTTTACTTCTGGCAGCAACAACATCATAACCATCCAGTTCTTCTGTATTACTGCCAAGGATAATTTTAACGTCATTTTTCTTCACCTGTAGTTTCTGAACCACAGGTGCATTTGGTGTCTTTATATTTACCTTTAACAGAAATCCTTCAGACCATTCACCATATTTCTCCGTATGACCACTTTCCTCTTTATATGCCCTGCAATAGAGATAATGCGTCCCTTCAGGAATATATTTCAGTTTAGGATAATGATTCAGTTCAGATTTTGCGACCTTCACCTGTGCGATATAATTTCCTTTTTCCAGATCCTTTTGAGATTCTGCTGCTACAAAAAAATATCCGTCTGCTTCATTAGAAGTATCTCTTAAAGAAAGTTCTGCATAATTTGTGATCACTCTGGTCCATGTCGGATCAATCACCGGTCTGTTCAACGCCTTGTACGCATCCACCTGTACCTTTATCTTTACAGACGTATCCAGCTCTTCATTGTTTTCACCTTCACGCAGTTCCAATTGTCCGTTAACTGTGAAACTTTGAGACGCCGTATTTTTCGGGTTATATGCACAATTCTCCACATCCCATTTTACATCGGCAGAAAATGTCGTTTTTTCTCCATCCACTTCAGCACCATAGACTTTAAGAACCGATGGCAAATGTAAAGCATCAGCAGTTTTTTCTACGCCATTGGTAATTCCAGTCACAGGTTCAATGGTATCCACCAGTCCCTGAAATGTCCTTGAATCTACTCTGAAAGAATCCCAAATCTTCTTTGTTATAGTCTCTCCTGTCGCTGTTTTCGCAGTCACTGTCACTCCAAGATCATGTTCTCCAACTGGCAGTCCCATCTGCGGACAAAGGCTCAGTTCTGTACTCTCTCCAGGTGCCAGACTGGTATTTCCGCATAATGATACACTACAGTCTTTGCTATAATCGAAAGACAGTTCCATATCCATGTCCGTAAAATTTTTCAAAACATAAATTCTGGCTTCCGGAAGTGTCTTATATCCCCAGTGCATTATCGGGAAACTCTCGGAAGATTTTTCGGTAATTTCCAGACTCTTCTTTTCCGTTGGGTTCTTCTCTCTGTTCATTGTGATATGAACCGGATATCTGCTTCCGTCATCTGCAAGGAAATCAAACGTTTCATCATATGTTCCGTATTCCTGCTTTGGCAGTACAAAAAAATCCAGAGTTTCTCCCGGCTTCAGCAGTCTTTTGGAATCCTGTTCCTCATAATCCTCTGACCACTTTGCCATCTGATCATCTACCTCAAAATTCTTAAGACCAGAAGCATCTACCCGGACTCTTGTTTCTTTTTTTCCTGAATTTCTGACTTTCACATATTTCTCTACACGAAATTCCGGATCATAAAAATCACTTTCTGTAAGCTCTACATCCGTACCTGTTTCTATGCTTAACTCATAGTCTCTTTCAGAAGATTCACCAGACAGAGCCGAATCTGTTACTATGTCAGGAATATTTTCTGTTCCATCACTGAAAGATTCCCCTGTCGAAAAACTCTCCGCTCCCCATACGGTTAATGGAGCTGTACCCAGCATTACTGCTGACAAAAAAAGTGCTGTTATAACCTTGTATTCTTTCATCTCTTTTTCCTCCATTCAATAATATTTATTATCATAGTATACCACCATCTATATAAACCTCTGTAATTCTGGAATAAAATGTATTCTAATGGATATGAGTGTTTTGCCTGTATATTGAATTAATCTGTTTTCTTACCTGAATGACAAAAGCCCTCCCTACTGTGACATTCATTTTGTAGAGAGAGCTTCTATTTCTTTTTCCTATTTAATTTTTATTAAGAAGATTATCCTTAATCTCTTTCAGATCATTCTGAACCTGATTTAGAATTTGGAATTTTTCAGTCAAATTCTCAATCACTGTCTGGTAATTTTTTTCCCTTTCTTCCTGCTTTGCATCCCTTTGTTCATTGGATTTTACAATATAAATCAAAAGAAAAACTGCCAGGACGGCCCAGATTCCCTGCGATATTGCAGTTTCCATAACCGTGGATTCCATATCTTCATACCTCCTTTCTCAGTAGTAAAACATTTCAGTTCCTCTGAGAAAGACAGAAAATCTCATGATTTGTCAACTCAATTCCTTTTAGAAGCTTATTTCTTCTGTTGTCAGACTTCGCTTCTTTTATTTTTCTACAATCAATTCATATTTTTTCTATTTTCAGTTTCTGATTTAGTCACTTCTGACTACTTCCTCCAAAAAGGAGGTAGTTTCTTATGAAGTCATTATTACAGTTAATTCACGATTATCATTCTGGTGTCAAAAATGCAGGTGAAGAAATTCTTAAACGTATGGAACCTCTGATCAAAAGCTACGCTTCCCGCATCCACTGTATGGAACGGGACGATGCCATTGTATCATCACAATCTACGCAGAATGTTCTGGAATCCCCTTCACTCCAGTCATCATAATAAGAAGTACCATCTTTATCTGTCAGAACATAATTATCATTATCCGTAATTTCTATAAATACCCTGTTCTTGTCTGCAAAAGCCTTAACAGACTCCGGAATTCCATTATCTCCTGCTCTGAATATTACCTTTGTATCCGCGTCAAAAGAATCCTGTTCTATTTCTGTGTCAAAAGAATCATAGTAGGAAACCCCTGTATACTCCCACAGCTTCGGACAATTATAAAATGCCCTGCTTTCCAGCTTCGCTCCCTGATCAAAAGAAACTTTTCTGAGATTTTCACAGTTCTCAAAAGCAGATTTATCAATGCGGATATGATTTTTCCTTCTGTCAGCTCCCTCTTCTGCTTTCACAGTCTTTATGTTTACGCATCCGTAAAAAGCTCTCTCTCCAACCTCTGAGACTACTTTTCCATTATACTCATAAGGTATTATGACATTCTCTGTATCTGTTCCCTTTGTCAGGCGGTATGTATCAGACTCTTTAAGATATTCATATGTAAATCCATTCGCATCCGATTCCGCTGCACCTGAGGATGCTTCTGTTGCCTCATCCACAAATCCGTCTGTATCTGCATCTGATTCCACTTCATCCTGAAATGTATCAGTTTCAGGATCCTGACTATCTGTCTGGAATTCCTGTTTTTCTTCTTCTGCTCCATATTCCTGTACTTCCCCATCAGAAAACGCTGCAGATTCTGATGCATAAACCGGAGCACCGGATAAACCAAGTGCTGCCGAAATAACAACCGCTATGAACTTTTTTCTATCCATAAAAATTCCTCCATTCCGTGATATTTAACCGTTAATGTTAATATATCACAAGATGGAGGAATTTTGGTAATTATGGCATTAAATGTATTTTGATGGACATGAATCTTATATTATACAAACGTTAGTGTATTAAAAATCTGAAATGAATCTTTCTCCGTTCCCTTTTCGCTGCCATCAGCAACTCTGAAATTACCACATATAATCATTTTTCCTGACTTTTTCTCAATATTCATAGACTCTGTTTCATATGATACAAAATTTTTACTTTTATTAACAATAATTGCAAAATCCGGCTTCAATGTACTACTCGTGTCTGATTCCATAACTGTTTTAACACTTTCATTTGATATATGGTATAGAACCACTCTTGCTTTATTACTCTTACTACATACTGGAAAAAACATTCCATATTTTTCATGATAGTAAATGTCCTGCAATACATCATCCGATGTGCGTCCAATTTCCACATAAAACTTTGTCGGCTTAACCAGCACTGTATCATCTTTAATCTCTATTTTATCAAAAAAGATTTTTTCACTTTCAATGCCACCTTCATCCTCATGCCATTTATTCATTAAAATGAACTCATATCCTTTTACTGATTTTCCAAAATATGCAATTCCATACTGAGGCTCAGAAAGATGATATCTATTTTTTACTTTACCTGTTTTTGATAATACAACAATATCTGATTTCACATTATTTCCCATTGTATATCCACAAACATATAGATTCTTATCATTAGGATTATATGTCATTCCATTGCAATGATATACACTACTATCTGCTGATTTCCCAAGTTCAGCAACAACATCTGGAATTACACTCTCTGGTGTAGTTGTTTTTAATAACACAGCATAGGTATTAGTTCCATCGCATTTAAGACAATAGGCAATATCATTTTCGTCAATTGCCATTCCCTGCACAGTCGGGCATGAAACATTATTTACCTTTTTATTTGGCAGTACTGCTCCTGTTTTCGTGGATCCGTTAAAAGAAAAATAGCCATTCCCTTCTTCACTCACATTCTCATTCCACTTTTTAAATGTAACACCCGGCAAATATGAAATACGGTCATGCTCCTTTTTATCAGATGTCTCAATCGCATTAGAAAGTACCCATATATTATTTTTATAAAGAATGATCCCCTCAAAATTAAACTGCTTATAAGCAGTAGTATCTTGGTCTGCCTGGAATACTGCATATGGATAATAAATTTTATTATTTTCATAGTTTCCCGGTTTCACAAGAAGGATGCGGTTCTTGCACTGACTGTATTTCTGAGTATCATCCGGATAATGATTTGTCAGGATAAACAGCCCCTGATTGGAATCATAATGAATATCATTTGCTTTCTGGTATTCATCTGCTTCATTTGCAATAACAGTAAACTTAGTGCCTCTTCCATTCTGAACTTCATTAAGATTCCCTGTAATAAATTTCATGGTTTCCGGTGTTGCTCTGTTCAATTCTTCCATTAAGATAAATTCATCATTTTTGTAAATATCAATTCCAACATATGTAGTATTTAACTTAGTAAATTTCTGTCCACTGGTATCAAATTTCATTTCAAGTATTCCAGAATCACCGGTTTCATCTTTACAAGTGCAGTAAAGTCGGTCTGCCGTCGCAGCCATTCCAAATACAAAATAATTAATCTCTGAAATTTTTTCATTGTCCCCAATGGTATCTGACACAAATTGGCTTGATTTAAAAATCATACTTTTATAGACCATCTTTCCATTTTCATTTGCATGTGCTTTCGCCAGATACACTGTATTACCTGAGAGAGCCATTGCTGATGCATTTGTATTTCTTGATAAACTTTTAACCTCTGCACCAAGTGTTATTCCACAGCTGATTCGTAATTCCTTTTCTGACATTGTACCTGCCATATTCATTTCCTCCTGAAATTTATATTTTTTCGAATTTGCAAATTCTACTTGATAAAGAGTTCTTAATTTCAGCGTTGCAAACCTCAAAGAATAAATTTTCCCTTGACAATTTTATACTTGAATTTTTACTCCTGCTTGTGCTTACCAAAAAGATTCTCTTTGATTTCTGATAAATCACTTTGTACCTGATGTAAAATCTCTAATTTCTCTGTCAGTTTCTCTATTACAGACTGATAATTTTTTTCCCGTTCTTCCTGTTTCTCATCTCGTTTTTCATTTGATTTCACAATATAAACCAAAAGAAATACCGCCAGCACTGCCCAGATTCCATGCGAAACTGCCACATTCATAACCGTTGTTTCCATAGTTCACCTCCCTCCTCTTAATCTTCTTTTATTACGCATTTTTTCTATATTCCATCCACTAAAAGTCTTTTCTGGTCTTATTATTACCGTTCCAATTTAAGGCACAGTTTTATTCTCTACAATTATTCTACCAATCTCTTTTTACCATATATTTTTTCTCCTCTTATCATTAATTTGAATTTGCAAACTCACTTAATAAAGAGTTTTTTCTCTTCCATTTGTAAACTCACAATTTTTTTCTTTTTTAGTTTCTGATCAGCAGTTTTCTTACTACTTCCCCTAAAAAGGAGGTAGATACCTATGAAAACACTGACAGAACTTATCCAAAATTATCAAAATGGTATCCCAGATTCAGACAGTGAAATTCTCAAACGTATGGAACCGCTTGTGAAAGGATATGCATCCCGGATTCACTGCATGGAACGCGAAGATTCCACACAGGAATTGTATCTTACTCTGTTAAAGACATTGCCATATTTAAGTTCTTCATCCTCAGAAGGTGAATGTATCAGATACATGCAGACCTCTGTCGAAAACAGATATCGTTCCCTTTGCCGCAGTTGTCTTTCCGAACCTGAAAAAGATGATTTTGATTCTTGTTCTGTTTCATTACAGGCTCCCGACAGTTTTGATGACACCTATTATGATGTAACCGCATATATCAACTCTTACCCTTCGGACAGTGTCCAGAGAAAAATTCTGTCCATGTACTTTTATCAGGATAAAAGCGATGCCCAGATTGCTCAGAAACTGAAGCTGTCCCGCCAGTACGTCAATCGGATGAAGAAGAAACTAATTCTCAGATATATTTCCGAAAACAAATAAAAGAAACACCTGCTGACCATAAATTTACAGTCTGCAGGTGTTCCCTTAGTTTTCATAAAATTTCCATTAATGCCATTCCCGTACCGGAAATGCCATTCATAAAAGCCAGATTCAGATATTCTGTCCCAGATATTTTTGCCGGGTGATCCAGTTGAAATAAAAGGCAGTCACATAACGCCTCATATTGCTCCTTCATTTTTTTATTACCATATTTTCGAAGATACTTCTTCATAATAAGTAAATTCCCGGACATCCCATGACACAGACAAATTTTTTCATCCTGTTCTCCATAAAACAAAGAGTCTGCAGCATTTAACCTGTCTTTTTTAATCTGCATATCCTCAGGAAACAGCTCCTCCAGTTTCATTCGTGAAAGCAGGATTCCCGGCGCCCCATGGCACCATGCATTCATGAAGCTTTCCCCTGAACTCTCTCGTAAATCCTTCCAGTTTCCGGCTTTCTCTGAGTACAGAGAATCCTCATATCTCAGCAAAAGCTGTATTTTATCAGCATATTCCGCTTTATGATTACATTCATACAACGCTGCATAAGCCATCATAAATCCACTGTTGCCATGAGACATTCCAGCCAGCGGTCCGTCTGTTCCTTTTAATCTCCATCCGTATCCATTTCCGGTTTCCTGTCCTTTCTTCCACAAATCTTTTTCCATATCTGCCGCTATTTCATAATATTTCAGATTTCCGGTTTCTTTATATAACATCACTGCCACTACAATAGCTCCGGCATTTCCGCTCAGATAATCCAGTTGTGAATCTTCTTTCCATACCCTCTCAATAATGCTGAAATGCTTTTCCGCATAAATCATCCACACTCTTTTTCCTGTAAGTTTAAACAGATAAAGATAGGTATATACCACCGAGCTTTCTCCATTTACAATACCTGTCAGAAGATTTTTATCATAAATCTGTTTTTTGTGTATTTCATCTGTATAAGCTTTCAATCTCAAAACAGCAAGATGATAAATTTCTTCTGCACTTGCATTCTTTTCTTCAAAATCATGAAGATATTTTGCAAGAAACAAGACTATCCCGGATATTCCATCATATAAATATATTCCACCTGATCTGAGATTCCAGTGACCATTATCCCAGAATTGCAGTCCTGTCCAGCCAACACTCTGTTCCCGGATAATTGCTCTGCTGCAGATTCGATGAACTATCTTTCTGATCTGACTGTATATTTTGCGCTCTTTATCTGTGTCATATCCCTTTATCCTGGTCGGAAACATCTTTTTCTTTCCATCAGATGCCTTCAGCATTTCCATGGACAGCCTGATATAATCACACTGACATTCCATATCAGAGTAACTCATCTGCTTCATATGCATTCGCCATGACTCATAAGGAGTACAGGGCAGATATTCTTTATGTTTTCCGCCATTTCCATCATAAACAGATCTGCTGTTCGCATCAATCTCAAAGCAGGGTATATCCATTTCCAGAAGGCTCTCAATTTCATAATCATGAATCCCCTTCATAAAAGAAGATTCCCCCTCTTTGTGAATCACATTCAAAAGAGCTTTCCTGCATTCTCTTGACTTCATATAATCCGGATGAAACGAAGCCATAAGATACATTGCATACTGTTGGGTATGCCGCAGTACAACTCTGGAACGTCCGTCAAAAAAGCCGGACAACATCACCTCCACTTTCTTATCTGCCATTGCCACCATGTACGCTCTGCAAAATCCTCTGATAATGCATTCCGTATAATCTGCCGCATTGATAACCTGATCATTTAGTCTTACAATGCATTCCTTTATCTGCATTTCCACAGGTTCATATTCTATGTGAATATCAGATGTTTTATCATCCTTTACCACAGGAAGTTTAAACGGCGTTTTTATCTTTTCCTCTGTTCCCATTGCACTTATAAGAACTCTGCTGTTTCCTCTGCCCCATGTGAGAACAGGGAGCATTCCTGTATGTATAACCGAATTTGCCAATTTTATTTCTGTACTTTTGTTTATTTTTTCTTCTACACTACTTCCGTCTTTTTCTGATTGTTGTTTTAAATATCCCGGATATGTTTCCATATCGATAATCACAGGATATTCTCCATGTGCGATAATATTTTCACCATGAAGATCTGTTGCTCCAAGGGCATATCCCAAAAACAGATGTATGCCCATTCTGAAATAATAATGCTCCACCTCACTTTCGTTTTTACAGGGAATATTCTCAATTTTTTCTTCCCATCCATAGGAATCATGAGATAAATATTGTACCGTCCTGCAGGAAATTCCTGTTTTTCTGCATAAATAGTTATAAAGTTCCTGATATTTTATATTCTTATCAAGACTATGTGGCTTATAGTACAGAATTGTTCCATTATCCAATTCTACCTTCGCCACACTTCGTCCTCCTCTGTGTATATCGCCTTTCGCCATGTAAATTCCCACAGTCCCGGAAAACTTCCTTCCATCACAGAATATTTTTTGTATCTGTTCTTTTTCTGCATAAAGAGATTTCCTGATTTCACATTCTGCTCTCTGGATAGAGTTATTTTTTAATTCAAGCAGACGTTTTAACTCGGGATATTCCTGCAGTAAAGATTTTATATATGTTGCATTGTTAAGATATTTTTTTTCATAATAATCATATTGTTCTTTTGGCGTACTTCCTTTTAGATTTCCAAAATTTTTCTGCCGATGTACATCTAAGATTAATATTTTAAGAAACATAGTTCGATTTTTTCTGCATAAATAATCCAATTTCAGCAACACACTATAGTTCCATATACAATAAAAGACAATTTCTCTTCTATACTTTCCGTATCTATTATCTCTATTTCATCTAATTCTTTTTCCACATTTCCTATTATTTTATCATTCATTTCGTTCATAACCGTCACTCTCCCATTATGTATTATCGCTAATTATTATTTCTACTTCAAAAAAATCTTTATCATATTTAAAATCTATTTCACCATTATACTTTCTTACAATTTGTTTGACACTTTCAATCCCCCATCCGTGCTCATCTTTCTCTTTTTTACTTGTATAAAATTTAGTGTTTTTTTCATAAGGTTTATATATGCTTGTATTCTTTACTTTAAAAATAAACATATCATTAATATTTCGAAAAATACACGTAATTTTACCTTTTCCCTCTTCACACTTTTCAGCAGCTTCTATTGCATTATCCAAAAGATTTCCTAGGAGTACAACAAAATCTATGTCTTTCATCGGAATTTTTTCTATTTTTGAATCTACTTTAAAAAAAATATTCTTTTCTTCCATTTTTCGCACTTTTATATTCAACATAAAATTTATTTCTGGAATTCCTGTCCACGCTACTCCACTATATCTAATGCTTTCTCTCTTGTAATGATTCAAAAAAGTGATACATGAATCCAGTTCTCCATTTTCCAGGCATTCTTTTATATATAAAAGCAAATGTTTTTCATCGTGCACCAAACACCGATACCGGTCATATGACATTCTCAATTCTTCATATTCTTCTTCCATTAATTTGCATCTCATATCTAAAATCTGATTTCTCATTTCTAGGGTCTTTTTTTGAAACTTAACATATACACCAATCAATGCTATATTACTAACTACTAATAAACATGCGGTCATTACAAAATTTTCCTTTTTAATCGTACCAAATTTGTATATGATGCTAACTATTAATAAAACATACTCTAACAATCCAATAATAAAAAGTTCCTTCAGACGTGTACGCAATATTCCTTTTATACTGTTTACTGACAAAATAAATTTAATTATCCAAAATATGAATAAACAGCCTAAAATCCAAAATATAACTTCCTGATATGTATGTCCTCTCGGATATGAATAAAAATCATCCCACTGTTTATGGTTAAACACCCCTGCATATACAACATAAGCCTCTTTTATCAATCCTATATTAACTGCATAGAAAAAATTCCAAACATATGCCTGTTTAAATGTGCAATCAAAGTAGCAAAAAACATATAATACAATTATTCCACTCCCAAGAATAATCATTAACAACGATTGATATCCAGCCCAATACTGAGCAGTTAACCAAAATATCATGCCGATATATAATATTCTTCTTAAGACCATCTCCTTTTTCTTTACAAAAAAAATATCATATATAATTCCTGCAATTAATCCAATTATGTATATACAAATAACTTTTATGACATATTTTTCTATTTTTTTATCAATCTGCCATAATGAAACAGAAAAATTATAAATTCCAAAAAAAATCAAAGAATACAACAGCCATTCTAGAACATAATATTTTTTTTCTAATATTCTTCGTTCAGAAAACGTCTGGCTAAATATCCAGACACCTATCCCTGTCTCCATAAACGTTGCCAGTCCATACAATAAAACTTTCAGCATTCTTCATACCCCCCAGTAATTCAGAATTGCTTCTCTGACACCTTTGAATCTTTCTCTGCCAACTGTAATAATATTACCGTCCCGCATATAAAGATCCCTTCCTTTCATCTTCATCACATGTTGGATGTTTGCAAGATATCCTCTGTCAGATATAATAAATTCTTTTGAATTCAGTTCCTTTTCTACTGTTGACAGACTTGCTCTGATCTTTACTTCCCCACGCCTGTGCACAAAAATGACATATTTTCCTTCTTTTTTCATATAGAAAATATCAGAATATGCCAGTTTTTCAACTTCATTTCTTTTATTTATGATATAGTACCGCTCTTCTTTCTCCATAATTCCAGGAAGAAGCGCATCATAAGCCTGCGGAAGTTTTTCCTTCAGACACTCTTTGGGGATATAACGATAGGTGTTTACCTCATATGCTTCTATTGCATAATCCACAAAATTTGTAATAAATATAATAACCGGATCCGGATAAAGTCTGCGAATTTCCCTCGCTGCCTCTATTCCGTTTTCTCCAGGCATCCGGATATCCAGAATATACATATCGAATTTTTCTTCATTCAATCCCAGCAGAAACCATTCCACATTCTGGTATATCGTTACCGTGCAATCTACGTTTTTCTCTGCAAAATACTGTTCTGTGATATCCTTTTCTTTTTTCAGATACATTTCGTCATCATCCAGAATCATTATTCTTATCATAGCAATTATTCCTCCATGAATGTATAAAATCTGAATTTCTTCACATCATAAAAATAACTTTCATCCTTATTGATGACCAGCTCATAAACCTCGATATCCCCTTTGGTTGTCACATCAGTTCTGTGATACTGATAAATGTATCTGCCTTCCTCATGGTTTTTTACCTTTCTGATGATATCATCCACCAGTTCTCCGATTGTCATCGGACTGTCTCTGGAAGGTCTCCATCTTCCAATCATACCACGAACCTGTGACTTGGTCAGTTTAATTCTCTTTCCAAGAAGATATCCTTTCGGGAAAAAGTCTTCTCTGGTCTTTCCTGTCTTTTTTAATATCTCACGTATTGTCTTATTTTCTTCATCTAAAGCAAATCCCATATTAGCATAAGCCTGCATATGAAGCAACGCTAATTCGAGATATTTACTGTTTTCAGATTCTTTATTCCATAACAGTAATTTGTCCAGACTTTTATATACAGTTTCTCTGATTGTAATTCCCTGATTTTGCAAAGTCTGCAAAGAAAACATCATGGTATACAAATCCTTTGTATATTCGTCCATATTCCTATATTCCTCCTGTCATAAAACATATCAAATTTGATTAGTCGCTTGTCATTTATATCCTTATACATATTTAATTCCGTCTGTTAAACTTTATCAAAGGAAAGGATTTTTATTTATGAAAAATCAGGATTAAATATAATTACAATTCGACAATTTTCGTGTTTTTGTCCTCGAAAAGCATTTTTCTGACCTCGAAGCAACAATCAGGAAATGCTTTTTATTTTTTTCTGTTTCATGTTTACATTTTTCCCTTTTCTCACTCTTTATAAGATGTATCACCGGTGAGCAAATAAATAATCAAATTTCAGGAGGATAAAAAAATGACAAAAACAGAAAAAGCAGTAACATGGGCAATTGAAATCGCAAACGATCCGGCACACGGATATGATCAGGATAACAGATGGGGACCGGACTACGATTGTTCTTCACTGGTAATCTCTGCATGGCAGCAGGCTGGTGTACCTGTAAAAACAAAAGGAGCTTATAATACCAAAAGTATGAAGTCTGTTTTCCTGTCTTGCGGATTCAAAGACGTTACTTCCAGTGTTAATCTTGACAACGGAAGCGGTATGAAACGCGGTGATGTACTGTTAAACATTGCACGCCATACAGTTATGCATATCGGCAACGGCAAAGTAGTTTCTGCCAGTATAAATGAAAATGGTGGAGCCCACGGTGGTACTCCGGGTGACCAGAATGGCAACGAAATTAAAATCCAGAATTACTACAACTGCCCGTGGGATTGTGTTCTTCGTTATAATGAAGATTCTACATCTACGGATCCAGAACCACAGCCAACTACTGGAAATGCCAAAATCCGCAAAGGTCAGAGTTATGCCAATAAATTTGCCAATACTGGCATCTCCATTACCGGGAAAAGAGATGCTGCCACTAAGAAAGCAGCTATTAAAGTTCTTCAGACAGCTCTGAACAAAGATTATGGTGCCGGTCTGGATGTAGACGGTATCTGGGGAACTAACACAAGCAATGCCCTTGGTAAACATTACGTAAAAAGCGGTGAAACCCAGTATATGGTAACTGCCGCTGAGATTCTCCTTCTTTTACGTGCTTATGATCCAAACGGTGTAGAGATTCCCGGTACCTTTGGCTCAGGACTTCTCTCTGCTGTAAAGGCATTCCAGAAGGCACAGGGCTTAACGGTTTCCGGAACCTGTGACAGAAATACTTTCCTGAAACTGATCAGCTGATCTTTACCAGATAAACATCCGGCAGAATTCTTTTCACTGATTCTGCCGGATATGCCCCTTCACTATTTCTTGTATATAAAAAGAAACAGTTTTGAAACCCATCAAAATGATTTCAAAACTGTTTCTTTTGTTTTCTTATTTTTTACCACGGAACATATTCGCCGCTGTCTTCATCATAATAATACCAGCCGTTTCCTCTGCCTATAGGACTACAGTCAGATTCCGCAGCCTGAAACGGTATATAGGAATTGGTTCCCGGATCCCAGGAATACAGGTCATACGGATCTCTTACTTTTCCTGATGCATCATCAGGTGCGGTCCAGGTCCAGTAGTATTTATTGCCATCCTGATCCGTAACACCATCTTCATCCATAGCACGCCCAATATCCTCCCAGCTTCCATAACAATTTCCGTCACTGTCATACCAGTTTCCATCGTCAGCCTGAGAAATCAGTCTTCCATTTCCCTCACTGTCATATATCATCGCCTGATCTGCTGTCTGATCAATTTGATTGCCACCGTCGCCTGTTGAGCCATTATTTTCAGATGAATTATTGTCCACGTATGTATTCTGTGAATCATCTGTATTCTGTGAATCATCTGTATTATCCGCATCATTCCCTGAATTCTGTACATCGCCCGCATTATTGGATGAGGCAAATACTTTCGTCTTCTTATCCGCAGTCTGATTTGAATTTTCTTTTCCACCGGATGTACTTTTATTTACCTGTTTTTTATCCGGCTGAGATTTTTCTGCTGTTTTTTGTTTTGCCTGTTCGGATTTCCCCTGTGCGTTCTGCGTATAATCAACCTGTGTCGCTGTTTTATTCTGTTCCGCACAGCCAGTCATAGCAGCCGCTGCTGCTAAAATCCCTGCCATAATAATTACAATCTTTTTCTGCTTCATTTTGTTGTCCTTTCTACATTTGCTAAAAATGTCACTGCCTTTATCATAATGTGCTTTTCCTGTTCATTATGACATACTTCACAGACTTCGATGCCTCATATGTCCCTTATCTGTCATAAAAAGGACATTATTTATCTCCAAATTCAGACAAGATTTGAGTATAATAAGTTTATTGGCAGTACCCAGTCTGTTCCATCACAGGACTTTGGAACAGTAAACGTCACCGTTACATTTCTTTTTGTTCCCTGTCTGGAAACCTTAGCTGATTTAACAGCAGGTTTTCCTGTTACAAGGCTTGTTTTTACAGTTACCTTCCTGACCTCTGCCCATTTACTGAGCACTTTGGTATTGCTCCCATTCAGATATTTATAAGCATGTACGCCAATATACCACGTTCCTGCCGGTACACCCCGTAAGATAAGCTCTTTACTGCTTCCGGAATACCCACTCTTTACCTTTATATAATCCGATGGTTCTTTTCCGTTCTTACTTCTGGCAGCAACAACATCGTAACCGTCCGGTTCCTCACCCTTGCTGTTAAGTACTATTCTGACATCATTTTTCTTCACCTGCACCTTCTGAACCACAGGTGCGTCCGGAGTCTTTGCCTTTACCGTAACCGGAACCCCGTCTGACCATTCCCCATATTCCATAACATGGCTGCTGTTCTCTTTGTATGCCCTGCAATAAAGACTATGTGTTCCCTCCGGAATATACTTCAGCTCAGGATATTGATTCAGTTCAGAATTTGCAATTTTTGTCTGCGCAGTATAATTCCCTTTTTTCAGATCCTTCTGAGATTTCGCTGTCACAAACTGATAGCCGTCCGCTTCATTGGAAAGATCTCTCAGATAAAGCATTGCATAATTTGTGATCACTCTGGTCCACCGCGTATCAATAACTGGTCTGTTTAATGTCTGATAAGCATCCACCTGTACCATTATCTGTACGGCAGTGTCCAGCCCTTCATTATTTTCATCCTCATTCAGTTCCAGAGATCCGTTGACCAGAAAACTTTGAGCTGCCTTGCTTTTCGGATCATAAGCACAATTCTCCACATCCCACTTCACAGACGCAGAAAATGTTGTTTTCTCTCCATTCACCTCGGCGCCATAGACTTCCAGCGACTTCGGCAGATGCAAAGCATCAGCAGTTTTTTCTGCACCATTGGTAATTCCGGTCACAGGCGCAACAGCATCTGCCAGTCCCTGATAAGTCCGGTCTCCTACAATAAAAGAATTATACAGATTCTGCGTTGTCAGGTGTTCTCCTGCCACTGTTTTCGCAGTCACAGTCACCTGAAAACTATATTTTCCCACCGAAAGCCCCAGTTTGGGCCAGAGTCTCAGTTCTGTGCTCTCCCCAGGTGCCAGATAAGCATTTCCAGATAATAACACACTACATTCTTTACTACGGTTAAAAGACAGCTTCATATCTGTATCAGTAACATTTTTCAGAATATATGTCTTTGCTTCCGGAAGTGTCTTATAGCCCCACTGCATTGTCGGAAAACCCCCGGCAGACTTTTCAGTAATTTCCAGCTGCTTCTTTTCTGTCGGATTCTTCTCTCTGTTCATTGTAACATGAAGAGGATATCTGCTTCCGTCATCTGCGAGAAATGCAAACGTTTCATCATAAATTCCGTATTCCTGCTTCGGCAATATATAAAAATAAAGCGTTTCTCCCGGTTTCAGCAGCTTTTTGGAATCCTGTTCCTCATAATCTTCTGTCCACTTTGCCATCTGGTCATCCACTTCAAAGTTCTTAAGACCAGAAGTATCTATCCGTATTCTGGTTTCCTTTTTTCCTGAATTTCTGACCACTACATACTTCTCCACACGAAATTCCGGGTCATAGAAATCGCTTTCTGTAAATTCTTCTTCTGTACCTGTTTCTATACTCAGCTCATAATCTTTTTCAGAGGAAGCTCCCACAATTACTTTCAGAGTAACCTTACAGGAAGCACCCTCTTTTGTCTCAAATGTCACTGTCTCTTCATAATTTCCGGCAGGCAGATTCTTCTTATCATCAATGTCCACAGCCGCACAACTTCCGGGCTGCATTTCTTCATCCGTATTTGTATCGAAAATCGGTGCGTAGGAAAAATCAAAATATCTGCTCTGCGGAAAATCAGAGAGATGAAGCGAATCTGTTCCTGCATTATAAAGAAATAACCGCTTACGTGACTGTTCTCCCTCTGCATGAATTCCCAGATCGATCAAAGCAGTACCTGATGTCAGCTCATACTGCTTTATAACAGGTTCCTGCTCACGCTGTGCAACATAAAGGCTCAGTTCCTGTGAAGAAACTCCAATACCATTGTCCGCCTGTACAGTAAAGCTGAAACTCCCTTCCTCCTGTGGCATTCCACTGATCACTCCCCCGGAAGACAACGTAAATCCCGCCGGAAGCTCACTTCCCTCTTCCAGACTCCAGTTCACATCTGTATCAGCTTCAAGCTGTACCTGATATTCCGTTCCAATCTCTCCATCCGGCAGAACCATATCTGTCAATATGGCAGGAATACTCCCCGTTCCATCACTGAAAGATTCTCCCGCCGAAAAAACTTCCGCCCCACATACTGTTAACGGAGCTGCTGCTGTCATAATTGCCGATAAAAAAACTGCTGTAAAAATTTTGTAATTACTTTTCATTCTTCTCCTCCAGATAATAAAATATAAAAGTATCAATTCAACTAATTAATATTAATATACCGCTGGACGGAAATGTTTCTGTAATTACGGAATGAAATGTAGTCTAATGGTCATGAATATCAGAAAAGCCAGTAACGTTTCGGGTATATGCGAAAAACATTACTGGTCTTTTTTATAAGATTATTCCACACTTTTTATTCGATACAGGGAATCTCATAATTCCAGGATTTACGGATGTCGTCCATGATTTTCATGATCCTTATTGTTTCCGCATGAGGCATTTCCGGACACTCCGTTTTTCCCTCATGAATTGCTTTCATGCAGGATTCTACCTCATATTCATATCCTGAGATCTGTTCCGGCACAACATAAGAAGCCACTTCTTTATGTTCGGTATCAAACACTGTAATCTTTTCCGGATTATTGATATTCTGCACCTGCATATATCCTCTGGTTCCGAAAATACTTCCCATTCTGTCTGAGATTTCTCTTGCTCCACACTGAAGGGTTGCCATGCGGTCTCCCTCAAACACCATGGCAATGCTGTCCAGAATATCCACTCCATTCTGAAAGATTGCAGTAGCCTTTACATCCTTTACCTTATCGCCAAGCACCATGGAGGCAAAATTGATCGGATATACGCCTACATCCAGAAGAGCACCTCCTGCAAGCTCCGGTTTACGGATACGTTCCACATGACTTACTGTATAGCTGAGATTCGCGGTAACTGCCGTAACTTCTCCGATCACACCGCTTTCAATAATATCGTTGATCATCTTTCTGGACGGCATATATCTTGTCCAGATTGCTTCTGTGATCAGAAGCTTTTTCTCTTTTGCAAGATCAAATAATTTCTGTGCCTGCTCTGCATTTACAGTAAATGCCTTTTCACAAAGCACATGCTTTCCTGCTTCCAGACACATTTTCGCATGCAGATAATGGTGTGAATGAGGGGTTGCGATATAAACCAGTTCAACCTCATCATCTGCCAGCATTTCCTCATAGGATCCATATGCTTTTTTTACTTCATATTTCTGTGCAAATACCTGGGCTCGTCCCAGATCACGGGCAGCAACCGCATACGCCTCCACATCTTTCATTCCTGCCACTGTTTTCGCCATAGTAGAAGCAATGCCCCCTGCTCCCAGAATACCTAACTTCATTTTACTGTCCGTTACTGAAAACTTATAAAAAGTTATAAACTTCTATGTTTCATTCCTACTTCAACGAGTATGCTTTTGATGATATAAATATCTATCTACTCACAAGTTCTTGTACTCTCCATAGGCGTAAATTCCGGACTAACGTATC
>ERZ773186.950-NODE-950-length-25517-cov-5.258739_pt1 | contig 25517 bp, 20 predicted proteins | sample MGYA00581000_ERZ773186 | MGnify/ENA primary metagenome ERZ773186 (study PRJEB29015, sample SAMEA2737752) | human gut metagenome | biome: human gut; feature: human-associated habitat; material: faeces | place: China | collected 2012 ...
CTTTTTATACAATATGTCAAAGAACACTTGATTCTTACTTTTTACACAACCTCCCTTCCGGTAGGGGAGTTACTCCATTATTATCGTCATCCGAACAACCTACAAATATAGTTGCACAGAACATCAAACAGAGTAAAAGTGTATTCTTTATATATGTTGTCATATTTACCATACATTATTAAATTTAGTACCCCAAGTCTCACCTCTCAACTTGTAATATCTCCAATGACCATTCAAGGGTACAGTTTCAATATCTTCTTTAGTCAAAGAAGGCAAATTTAAAGCTGTTGTTATTGCATCCTCGTCTTCATCATCCGGACAAACACGATTATTTGCTCCTTCAGGGAACTCTGACATCTTAGCAGGTTCATTGCTAAATCCGGCTAACTTACCTAAATTATCGTATCCTTCCTGATTAAATAAAAGAATAAACGGATTCCAACAAGCTAATTTAGGATGCCACAAAATCCAATCTGGTAACTTACCTGTAAACCGGTTCAGATTTAAGGAAAGCATTTTCAGATTCGGCATTATATTATGCTTGCCAACTCCTCCTATATATCCCATATCCGGAATACTTCCGTAAAAATAGTTATAGGAGAGATACAGATATTCCAAATTATCCATTTCAAAGATTTCCTTAGGTAAATTTCCACCCATACCAATCGTTTCCAAAGTATATTTCTTCGGAATATCTGTCTGCAGATTTAACACAGAACCACTTACCCGGTTACCACCAAAATTCAGATATTTCAAGCCGGTCATTCCTTTCAAAATATCCATTGGCAATTTTAGGAAATTATTACCATTCATATCCAATTCTTCAAGCTGAGTCATATTTTTCATTTCAGGAGGGAATTCACTGATACCATATCCCATTAATGACAAACTCTTCAGATTTTTCAATGTTGTAATCTCCGGACCTAACACAATTTTCTTTGTAAAAGCATTAGAGTTTCCGACAGCAGAGAATGATTCCAACTCAGTCAGATACTTTATTTGATAAGGAACTGATTCCTTTGTATCAAACATAGAGAATCGTAATGAAATCACACGTACCTCAGTACTATCTTTATCGATATCACCATAACTATAATGGTAGGTACGTTTTTCTGTCTCCACATTATTCCAGTGAGTAATAGGACGGCTCGTAACCCATCCTGATCCATCAAGATTTAAAGTACGGCTCATAGCAAGTAAAGCCAATGAATCACCTTCACGAGACGGAATGATAAGAGGAGCCTTTTCTTGTGTAATAGTTACAATTTTCTTTAAAAGCTCTTTCTGGATTTCTCCGGCACGAGTTATAGGCTTTCCTGTCTGATTAAATTTTATCTGTGCAGAACGTACTTTATCAAACTCTGTATAAGTCTTAAATCTAAAACGGAATTTCTGCTTACGAGGAATTGTCGTTGAAGGAGTATATTTAGATTCTCCCTCCAAAGTAAGCCAGTCTAAATCTTCAGGAGCAACTACTTCAAATGCCACATTTGAAGTAGCTTCAATATCAATGTAAGATTTATCCAATTCCGCATAAGAAGGAATAGTTACTTCTTCACTAGTTAATTGTATAGTCGGTTCATATCCCATTTGATTGATAGCTACCTCAACACTTTTACCACTTTCCGAATAGAAAGTAATTTTCCCATAACGTTCTTTATACAGATACGAAGAGTCAGCCTTAATAACACAAACGACACTACCTACTCCATTAGCCGGAGTCAACATACACCAGTCATTCTCAGATATTGCTGTCCAAGTTTCGTCAGTAGCTACCCTTATTTCAATAGCTCCTCCATGATTCAGAAATCCAACTTCAGTCTGATCTAGCGCAAAACCTGTCACGGTAGCCTCATCATCATCTTTACAGGAAACCGTCAGTAGCAATGTGCCAGCAATCATTGCCAAGCACATTGTTCTCATATTTTTAAATAAACAATTCATAATTATATGTTTCCTTTTTACTATTTATTTATATCAAAATCCAAAATCGAACATCCCCAAATAGTTTGATTCGAATCAAATCCTAATGTATACAGCCCACTACCAATCTTCGAGCAAACATCGCTAGGTATAGTCATTTCAATATTTGGATTTTCAGAGACATTGAAAGCAGTTACTAATGTAGGATATGAATACTCTTCTATTTTTTGAATATCATTATAAGATATATCCAACAAGCGTAAAGTTGCATAAGCCGGATAAGTAGAAAGACCAGTCGGCCAATTCTTCAAACAGCGTATCTCTTTTTTATTGCCACGATTATCCTCAACTATATCTGACTGGTCTGTCAAATATAGTTTATTCAACAATGGCAAAGTAAACGCCTGAAGCGGAAATACACTAAAACAATTGTAACTCAGATTCAATCCGGAGACATAGGCCATAGTACGTGTATCAAATTCTTTCGGTAAATAGCGTAAACGATTTCCTGACAAATCTAAAGCCTCCAAAATATCCAGATTTTTAAATGATTCCGGTGGTAAAGAGTCTATCTCACAGTTCTGAAGTACCAAATGACTTATCTGAGATTTAGTTTCAGACAGTTCTTTCGGCATCATCCGACACAGTTTTTTTCCTGAACCAGTTTTATAACCTTCACCAAGCGGATTTTTACTCAAGGTTAGAGTTTCTGCACGGATACCTAAAAATCCTTCTTTAAAATGAGTGATATGATTATCTGAGAAATCGACACTAGATGCAGTATACTTGCTCTTTGCACCATCTTTAAATAGATTAGGGAATTCTGTCAGACAATTATTAGAAATAGAGAATTTCTCAATATCATCTGTTTCACAAAAATCATCTGCAATAACCTCAATCTGATTGTGATCAAAGAAAGCTTGGACTGGAGCAAGCCTGCGTTTCGTACCATCCAGTTTCTTCAATCTATTACTAGTGAAATCAATCAAACCAATCTTTGTCGCATTAGCTAACTCTTCCGGGAACTTTTCCAGTTTACAAGATGTTACATAGAGTATTTGTAATACCTTATTATTACTTTTTACAAATGCATTCAAACCATTATATAACTCGTCAGCTTCCATTGTTGCATTACAACTGAAATTCAAAGAGACAACACTTGTCATTTTAGTCAATACATCCGGAAATGTTTTAAATTGACAGTTATAAAATTCCAAATCTGTCAAAGCAGGCAAATCTTTCAACGCTGTGGGCAAATCACTCACACGACCGTTTGCTACATACAAATAAGTAAGTTGTTTTAAATTTCCGATAGTTTCCGGAATAGAAGTAATACGATTTGAGAGGCTTCCCTGTGCAAAATCATACGTTTTTCGAGTAGCCAAAGTAACTCTTTCCGGTTTCTTGGTTGTATAAATCCTTGACGTTGAAGTAGAATGTAATATTGCAGAACGTTCCTTAGCAATCTCCATACGACGGGCACAGATATCAATGCCTCTCCGACGAAGTTCGTACGTATTCAATACATAATACATATCTTCTGTATTTTCTATACTAGCTGCATCATTATGAGTACCTAACCACAATGCTTCAAGTTCCGTCAAATCACCCAAAGCATCAGGAACTGCTCCTTCCGGATTAAAAGAACCTATATCTAATGTTTTAACACGTCCTGTATTAGATAGTTCCACTCCCGGCTGATTGCCCCATTCGTCAATAGGACGATCGGCAAAACGCCAATTGGCTCCTGCAGGGAAAGACTCTCCCTGATATTTCCAATTCGGACCATCCATATTTATCCAGATATTGTACAAGGCAAGATAGTCCTTTATAGAGCGCATATTCTCCGGATAAGTTACAGTAAAAGACGCTTGGGTATACATAACCGGGGCAACATTGACATAAGTATCTTTCAAATCACCAGCCAACAACATATTAGTGCGTTTATCACTATACAACATATAGCGAGTAATTTCATATTCACCAGCCTCCCATGTAGAAACAGTATCAGTATGCAGACATTTCTCACCCTTTTTTGTATATACTTTAAATGAATGATAATCAACACGTTCACTAGAGCCTTTCTTTTTATAATAAAGATCAACTTCCGCTATATCATCATAACTAAATAGTTCTGGATCTTGATCGAATGCTCTGGTTACTCCTTGGTTTGCTTTATCTGTTTCTTCCTTATAATTAGAAAGGTCTTTAAGAATATCAAAGTAAACCTTCCCATATACAGAAGATTTTACTTGAAGATTGACTTCAGTCACATGCCCATTAGATATAGAAAAAGGAACAACCTCATCCAAATAAACCGTCATTAACATTTCGGGGGTTTCCGCACCAGGTTTAGCCGTGCCATACAGAATATAACTTTGCATTTTATATTCTCCAGCACGTAGTTCCAACTTTTCAGATTCTAATCCTAGTTCTGCAGCACCTTCTGCAGAACTTAAATTCAAAGACTGAGTCACAGGTAAATCTCCATATAACATGGATACCTCTACCTTCCTAACATTGGAGAGACTTAGTCCTCCTGCGCGTGTCGCAGTCGAAGTTTGTGGAGCAACCATCAGTTTTAAATATCCTGCTGTGCCATTGGAAGATATCACATCATCATCCGAACAGCCGGCAATCAATACCAAACAGAGCATTGCCGTACACAATCCATATATTTTTCTTAATAGATTCATTATTTTATTTAAACTATAACGTTTTCTGAATTAATTTGCAGTTTGGACTAATGTAAAATGAACTAATACATATCCTGGATTTGTTCCATCATTCGCAACAATAGCATACGTATATTGACGTTCCTCTCCGGTTTTGTTCTCTCCAACCTCAAATACTATCTTCTCCTCAGATATGAAAGTACCAGTACCCCAATTTATAAGCATAGGTGAAATAGTAAAATCATAATCATCTTCCTTATTCAGTACCTGATGATCCTCAATAGATAAATCCTTACCAACAATAAAACTAGGTTGAGCAGCTTCCATGTCTAATCCTTCATAAGGATACTCATATTTTTTACCTGCCGCCGGTACATTTATTACAACGTTATTACCATCTAAGCCTTCACACCAGAATTGGCTAAAATCCAACTTTTTGCCTTTTTGACCGATAATAAGCATATTATCTCGAAGCCCTTCTCGCAATTCATCATTTCCATCAAACAAAGAATATACATCAGGATATTCTGTTCCAGAAACTATGAATATAGCACAGAAACGATCTTCAAGCGGTGTTGGATCACTCCATTCATCTGTTCCACGCTCACCCACACTAAATATAGAAGTTGTTTTACCCAGCTTAGCACGAGTAAGTTCCGACTCATTATGGTTCATCCACCAAATCTCACTAGTATACACTCTATCCATATTAGCATCATATTTAACAGCATATATTGCAATGTCATCGGCGTCACTAGCTGTAATTTCAACTTTCATATCACTAAAAGATTCTTCCAGATTAGTCCAGGTACCATCTGCATTAAACATAAAATATGGATACATATCTGAAGGATCATTATCCTTGAAAACTGAGCGATCGTAAGTTACATATTTACCACCGACTCCTGCAAACTCAATTGGTAATTCTATATTATCCAACTTAGTATCAGTTGTAGCATCTTTGAAAGTTAAAACAGCATTCAATTCATCTGTGTCAATTTCACTATTTTTTAGAACCAATTTAATTCGAGTAGAAACAGGCAAAAATTTAGCCGATTGATTATCCCCCAGTACCTCAACAGATTCAACAAATTCTGGTTTTTCGTCAAAATCCCATGCTACATTTGAATATACAGTAGCAAGACCTATATACTCACCATCTCCATTTTGATTAATCAATTCTACTTTATCCACATCAAATGTCAAAGATGGAGTAATTCCTTTAAAGTCCAATTGATAATCGACAGTAGCAGGTGTACGAGTTGCTGATGTATATTCAAAATGAGCCACAGCACTTTGTGCCCCATATTTTCCAGTCTCATAAAGTTTATCAAAATCAGCATAGAAAGTCACTGTATAAGAACCATCTTCATTAGCATCCGCTGCTTTTGAATAGCTCAGCCAACTCTTATCTGTGTTTACAGTCCAATCATAATTACTTGTAACATTTACAGTCGCAACAAAAGCTTTACTATCATCACTTATTTGAATATTATCAAAAGTCTGTCCGTTTTGACTAGCGCTTGAGAAAAACAGAATAGTACCTTTAGATGCCTGCTTCACAGAAATAGTTGCTTCTTTTCCTGTACTTTTATCTTTAATGGTAATTGTAGCAGGGCGAATATCAAAACTTTCATTCTCATGAATAGTTGCTGTAAGAGTGATATCACCAGCAGATCCTGTTAATTTATTCAACTTCAACCAAGTAGCACTAGAGGCTGCTGTCCAATCACTACCAGCTGTAAAATTAATATCAATAGTAGACTCTTCTGATAAACAGGTAATCTTATCAATAGTATTCAATTGAATGCCGGAAGCCGAGGAACTACCACCTTCATTTTTTTCATCGTCCCCACATGCTGCAAACGCAACCATTACTACGCATAAAGCGAGAAGCTGACGCAAATAAATCATTGTCGTTTTCATATTATCTATATTTAAATTAGTACTTATTCAATTTAAAAGTCGAAGTATAACTGGAGAAACCACGTGTTGCAGCTCCATTGTTATTATCAGCTTCTTCATCAGCATCAATACATTCGAAAATATACTGATATACACCGAAGCTACCGATTTGCGGTACATAAGCCTCGAGAATCAGCACAAAGAAATTATCGAAAGTATTGAAATAAGAAGGATATTGTTCTACCGAACGTACCCATACATATCCATAGTTACTTTCACGGAAAGCCGCTTGTTCAGGAACCGTTATTCTCAAGTCCAAAGGATCTGTCTCATCAAAAATAATACGAATTTTTTCTGAAGACGATTCACCAAACATATCCGTCAATATCAGTGTATGATCATCTTTCTTATATCCATGAGCAGAATATTGTCCCATACTGCTATCGAACGGGAAAGAAGCAAGCATTATCAGATTCACCTTGTCGTCCTCCTTCTTTATTTTCAAGAATTCATTCATCTTGAACGGAGGACACTTCACTAAATCCACACGTGTAGTATTCCCATATAAATTCCATTCCTGTGCTTTAGGTTCAACTAAACGTAAACTTACAACCAGACTATCTTCACGTGCAATGTTTGTATAATGTCCTTTCAAACTGACATTTGCGACACGCTCACCGGCCTTTATCGTTATATTATTAGAATTATCAACGAAATCGAAATGGAGTCCACGAACAGCAGTTGATTTTTCATTGACAATCTCTACAGCGTAATTGCGGTCATAATCGGCTGTTGTAGTAGCAGCCACCGGCACACTAAAGGTTTCTTCCTTATCCTGTACAGGCATCGTATAAACCGTATCAGAGAACATCACATATTCAGGTCCCGAATATGTAATCCCTTCATCCGACTGACAAGCTACCATAATAACAGCCGCTACCGGAGTCGCCAACAGAAGATTCAAAAATTTCTTCATATACATTTAATCTGTTATATGTTTTGATTAATTATTACTAGCATTACCAACCACCAAACCATTGGTTGCTTCTATCTCATGTTTTGGAATAGGCCAAGTAGTGAAACGATACTTTGCATCTGTATATTTCACTTCCATTTCATTATTATAAGGCCCTTGCAAACTGTATAGTTGCTTCTGACGTTTGATAGGATCATGCCAGCGTTTCAAGTCGGACAGGCGGAAACCTTCCAAATATAATTCACGAGCACGTTCGTTCTTTATTTCCTTCAGCAAATCATCACCGGAAACACCTAATGAACCAAAGCCACTGATGCGCTTACGCATTACCGAAGAGAGGTCTTTCTGAGAATTTTCATCATCATTCAACCAATAATAGGCTTCTGCACGTACCAAATAAACTTCCGAAAGACGAAGAGGTTTCGGCATATTAACAAATCTGGGGATATCTCCTCCATCAAGATCTGTATTTCCCGGGTATTTGGTAATGAGATACACTTCGTCACCATTTACATCTTTTGTTGGTGTGCAAAATATAGAAGCACGCTTATCATTCTCATCATATAAGTCCAAGATTGCTTCTGCAAAATGATATCTGGGATTATAGGTTGAATTATTATACGACAATAGTTCTTTTCCTAATGCACCACCATAACTAGTAGAACTCATGCCTATTTTCCAAATAACCTCGTCACTTGCATCACGCATCCACATCACTTGATAATCCGTGTAATATTTAGAGTCAATAACAAAAGCATTATTGATTGCATCCGAAAGTTCATACACTCCCAACTTAATCACTTTTGTAGCAGCTTCTACTGATTTCTTCAAATATTCATTATTTCTATCACGCTTTAAATCCCCCATTCCCATATACATATAGATACGTGCACGAAGAGCATATACAGCTCCCTTACTGAAATAATGACTATCAGCCACTGTACGTGAATCCGGTAAGTTATCTTCGGCACTCTTCAAATCACTGATAATCTGATTATAGGATTCACGCAAGGTAGAGCGTTTTACCTTCGGAACATCATCCCGATAAGTAGTAGGAAGACAGATACCCATATTTTCCGTATCGGCATTTACCGAAGTCATCGGTTCACAAAACAAACGGATCAGTTCTGCATAAGCCATGGCACGTGCAAAATATACCTCGCCCAAACGCTTTTTGAAATTATCTTTGTCGGCAGTCGTTTTCAAATTAACCTCTACCTGATCCTTATAGTCAAGGAAAAAGTTACAACGGGCTACAATTGTATAAAGTCCATTGTATACAGCAATTATCTCATCTGTTGTAGACTTAATATCCCATTGATAAATATTAGTATAGAATCCATTATTAGTATTCAAAGCAGCATAAGCCATATCCGCCTGAATATCGGGGAGCAAAGTCATGTAGCCACTATATAATGCACTATTTTTAAATGCACTATAAATGCCCACCACCCATGCATCGCAATCGTCTATCGTACGCAATGCCTCATGTTCAGGAACGGCACTATCTGGTGTCAAATCCATATCACAAGAGGTCGTAGTAAACACCAGCGACATCAATAAGAATAGTATTTTTACTTTTTTCATCTTATGTATTATATTAATGTATAGAAAAACGCCTAGAAACTAACTTCTAATCCAATAGAGAACTGACGTGACATCGGATAAGCTGCCTGATAATAATTAGCAGTAGATTCCGGATCCATGCCTTGGAACTTAGTCCACGTAAATAAGTTCTGGCCTTGTGCGAACACTCGTACGCGATCAATAATCTTAGTAGGTTTCAGTAAATTCTTCGGTAACTCATAAGATACACTCAAATTTTTCAAACGAAGGAAAGAAGCATCTTCCAATATTCGATCATCAAATTGCATCGGGACATCATAACGGGGCATTGTTACCATATCACCCGGCTTCTTCCAACGATCAGTCAACAGTCTTCTTGACATATTATAGCTCGAATAAACCGCTGCATTCTCACTGAAGTAACGGTCATTATTCATCATATAACGATCTGCGACCCAACTAAACAGCGCGGAAACAGTCACACCTTTCCAAGAAAGTGTAGTACCGAATCCTCCTTGCCAGGGAGCATTGCAGCTTTTACCTATCAGTACCTTATCCTCTTCTTTAAATTCATTCGTTATTTTTCCATTTTTATCATACCAAAGTGCATCACCATTAGCCGGATTTACACCGGCATAACGATTCAGATAGAATTCGCCATACGAATGTCCGACTTTAAGGTAAAGAGCAGTAGAACCCAAATCGTACTCATCACGTCCATCATACAATTCCGTGATTTCATTCATATTATAAGATGCATTTGCAGAAATATTCCAACGAAAATCTTTCAATCGAAGAACATCGATATCAAAAGAAAGATCGACACCACGATTGACCATTTCTCCCATATTGCTCCAACGGCTTGTATAGCCACCCACTGCCGATACAGGTACTTCCATCAACATATCATTAGTCTGCTTATTATAAAATTCTGCAACCAAATTTAGTCGATCAAAGAAACCTAATTTTAAAGAAATATTGGTTGTTAACGTTTTCTCCCAAGTTAGTTTTTCGTTCCCTTTAGAATAAGGAGCTATACCTGTCATATCAACATCATTAACAATACCATAAATCGGCCCTCCAGCAACCAGTGCAAGATGCTCATAAGCAGGAATTGATGAGTTACCAGAAGTTCCGATACTAGCAGCAAGTTGAGCATTTGTCAGCCAATCCACATTCTTCAGGAACTTTTCTCCTTTGACATTCCACATACCTCCCACTGACCAGAAATTAGCCCAACGAGAATCTACACCAAATCGTGAAGAAGCATCACGACGTAAAGAGATATCAGCATAATATCTACTCAGATAATTATATTCAGCACGTCCAAAGAATGAAAGATACCTTGCCTCATTCATTGTATCGGTGTAACTCTCCGCACGTGCAGCAGTCGACATTGTCAACAGATTATCATTGCTTTGTCCACGAGTGACAACAGAGAATCCATCAGACTGGTTATCCACCCATTCCTGACCGACCATGACATTAAAATGATGATCTTCTTTTATATCAAAGAGATAAGTTGCCGTATTTGACCATGTTATATTCGTATAACGTGAGAAAGCGCGTCCAACAGTTCCTTCACCGTAATTAGGTAAATAGGATGGCATTGAAAACATATTAGTACGCATATCTAAAAAGTCAACACCTCCCAATGTTTTGATAGTTAACCCCGGTATCGGACGAAGTTCACCATACGCCGAAGCTATTATTTTCCAACGATTTTTATCTGAAGGATTACTATTCTGGTACTCCAACGGGTTCACATTCGTTCCCAACCAAGTGCCATCATTTATACTTGCAACAGCTCCCGTACTGGCATAAGGATTCCAATATGGAAGCATAAAACGGGAAGCTGAAATTGGAGTGACAGTATTATAGTCACCATCAACTGCTTCACTATAATCTTCATAAGCAAAAGAAGCATTTGTGCCAACCTTGAACCATTTATTCACTTTTGCTTCTAAATTAGCACGCAAAGTATAGCGCTTATAATCTGAATTCAAAGCGATACCGTCCTGGGAATGAATATTACCGGAAACATAATAGTTGAATCCTCCTTGCGTAGCACCACCTGCTTGTAAATCAATACTAGTAAAAGGAGCAGCATCATTATATACCACATCACGCCAATCAATATTGGTACGTTCCAATAATTCACGATCATACGTACCCGCCTTTCTTATACCGATTTCTTCTTCATAATTAAGGCGTTCAGTTGTATTCATCAAATCCCATTTTCCATAAGCCAGTTTAGAGATACCATATTGTGCACGAGCCACAATATTTCCATTCGTACCGCTTCGGCCACGCTTCGTTGTGATTACCACTACACCATTGGCAGCACGCGCACCATATATAGAGGTAGAAGAAGCATCTTTCAACACAGAAACACTCTCAATATCATTGGGATTGATTGCTGAAAAAACATCAGCAGTAATAGCAATGCCATCCAAAATAAAAAGTGGAGTTGTTCCCGCATTAATAGAATTCACTCCTCGAATCTGAAAGTCGGCAGATGCACTAGGCTCACCACTACTGGAAATTACCTGAAGTCCCGGCGTTTTTCCCTGTAAAGCCTGATCGAAACTAGGAGCTGGTACATTCTCCAACTGATCGGCCTTTACTACCGCCATGGAACCGGTTATAGTTCCTTTCTTCCGAACACCATAGGCTACAACTACAACCTCATCTACCTGCTGTGCGTCACTCTCCATCTTCAAATCGAGACGAGTAGAAGCAGTTACCTGCTTCTCTATCGTTTTCATTCCGATGTAAGAAAACTGCAAAGTGGCGGGAGATTTCGTCACTTTAATACTGTAATTACCATTTACATCGGTAATTACTCCGTTTGATGTACCTTTCTCTGCAATCGACACGCCAATCATCGGTTCGTTATCTTCCGATGAAATGATATGCCCAGTTACCTGATACCCACCCTGTGCAAAAAGCAACAGGGGGATATTTGTCAGAGTAAAGAGTACAAACAAGAGAATTGATTTTCTCATCTTTGATACTTAAAATTAAAATTAATGAAATTGATTTATTTTTATAGATTCATCTACTAATGAAATACGTATATGGTATCTTTACGTATAAAATAATACCTCCTCTCCCACAGACCAATTTTAAAGCATAACTTTTCATTGACCTTGGGCAGAAATACTTTTTCTAAAAATAGAATGGGAAAAAACTAACTTGGCTGATTTTTAATATTACGCCAAATATCCGAATAGATTTTTCGTGTTACTGTTGTGTGAATCGAATGTATGTCCATCTGCTCTCTTAAATTATAAATTCAAAACCAATATTACTTGTTCCGTTCAGGTGCTAAGAACTTCCAATTACGTTCTATTTGGCTACAAATATAAATATTATAGTTAAACAAAAGAAACAAAAAGTCGCAAATTTTATACCAAATTTCCACTTATATCTTTTTAACACTAAACAAAGCCTACATAGAATACAAAAGGCACAAAAAAACAAGCTTATCGTAAAGGGTACACCCATTAGCTTTCATTTTGACAAGCGTATTAATTGTCTAAACAACAGTATTATAGTACATACCAAGGACCTCATTGAGAGGATTCACCATAGAAAAGATAAATATTCAAAACTATTTTCCTATTTTTGCACTCATTATATATAAAAAGGTATAAGATGAACTACGGATTCGTGAAAGTAGCAGCAGCCGTGCCACACGTGAAAGTGGCCGACTGTAAATTCAATGTAGAGAGAATAGAAAGCCTGATTGCAGTAGCCGAAGGAAAGGGAGTGCAAATCATCATTTTCCCGGAAATGAGTATTACCGGATATACTTGCGGCGATTTGTTCGGTCAACAGCTTTTGCTGGAAGAAGCAGAAATGGGATTAATGCAAATTCTGAATAATACGCGCCAATTGGACATTATTTCTATTGTTGGTATGCCGGTAGTTGTCAACTCGACGGTTATTAACAGCGCAGTAGTTATCCAGAAAGGAAAAGTACTAGGCGTTACCGCCAAAACTTATCTCCCTAACTATAAAGAGTTCTATGAGCAACGTTGGTTCACCTCCGCGATTCAACTAACAACAGACAATGTACGCCTATGCGGACAAATTGCTCCCATAGGAGCTAATTTGCTTTTTGAAACTTCAGATACTACTTTCGGAATTGAAATTTGTGAAGATCTATGGTCCACGATTCCTCCCAGCTCATCGCTAGCTTTACAAGGGGCGGAAATCCTATTCAATATGTCGGCAGACAATGAAGGTATCGGAAAACACAATTATCTGTGTTCTCTCATCAGTCAACAGTCTGCACGCTGTATCGCAGGATATGTCTTTTCATCTTGCGGTTTCGGAGAGTCTACTACTGATGTAGTCTTTGCCGGGAATGGATTGATTTACGAAAATGGAAGTCTGCTTGCACGCAGTGAGCGATTCAGCATGGAAGAACAGCTTATTATCAGCGAGATTGATGTAGAACGTATACGCGCAGAACGTAGAATCAACACAACTTTCGCGGCTAATCAAGCTAATTTAAGAGACAAGAGAGCAGTCTCTGTTGCCACAGAATTTGTAAACAGTAAAGAACTAACCCTCACCCGAAGTTTCCATCCACATCCATTTGTACCACAAGGGAAAGAACTAAACGAACACTGTGAAGACATTTTCGCTATTCAGGTAGCGGGATTGGCACAACGGCTTGTCCACACAGGAGCCAAGACTGCCGTAGTAGGAATTTCCGGTGGATTGGATTCAACGCTTGCACTACTTGTCTGCGTGAAAACGTTTGATAAACTAGGATTATCCAGAAAAGGAATTCTTGGAATCACAATGCCCGGTTTCGGAACGACTGACCGCACCTACCATAATGCTATCAACCTGATGAAATCATTAGGAATATCTATTCGTGAAATTAGTATTAAAGACGCTTGTATTCAACATTTCAAGGATATAGACCATGATATAAATGTGCATGATGTCACTTACGAAAATTCACAGGCACGCGAACGTACACAAATCTTAATGGACGTGGCCAATCAAACCTGGGGAATGGTAATAGGTACAGGAGATTTATCAGAACTTGCTTTAGGATGGGCAACATATAATGGCGATCACATGTCTATGTATGGCGTTAACGCAAGCGTCCCCAAAACACTCGTAAAATATCTGGTACAGTGGGTGGCAGAAAATGGTGTGGACGAAGATTCAAAAACCACATTGCTTGATATAGTGGATACTCCTATCAGTCCGGAACTGATTCCGGCAGACGAAAACGGAGAAATCAAACAAAAGACGGAAGACCTAGTCGGTCCTTACGAACTACACGACTTCTTCCTTTATTATTTCCTACGTTTCGGTTTCCGCCCTTCAAAGATTTATTATCTGGCAAACATCGCATTCAAAGGTAATTATAATGAAGAGACAATCAAGAAATGGCTGGCTATCTTTTTCCGCCGCTTCTTCAATCAACAATTCAAACGTTCCTGCTTGCCTGATGGTCCTAAAGTAGGCAGTATTTCTATCAGTCCGAGAGGGGATTGGCGAATGCCGAGCGATGCAAATTCAGCCATGTGGCTTAAAGAAATAGAAGCTTTATAGGCATCCTATTAATAGGCTTGTGCCACCCCATTGGCACAACTGTGCCAACGGCATGGCATAGTTGTGCCAATGCGATGGCACGGTTGTGACAGCGCGGTAGTACAAACAGGGTACTAGTACGATCCTCCAACAGTCATCACTTCTCTTTTTATTCGTTCAATATCAGCTTCCCTGATTCTTCTAATAATGTTTTTATAAATACGATGAAAGCCAAAGCCTCCGTCAGTCATTTCACGAATTGCATCTTCTTTGGAGATATTCTGGAATATAATACGGTAAAGAGCACACACGGCTCCTGTGCGGTCAGAGCCATGATGACAATGAATGACAATGGGCGATTTACGATTCTTTATGATGCGCAATGCAGTTATCAGCTGTTCCTCATCTACCGAGTGCGCTTTCATCTTTACTCGATGAAGTTTCACAGTCGTTCCTGTCGCCTCATCATTGTCACTATGTCTATTACGAAGATTAAGAGACTCCCCAATACCATATTTTTCGAGAGCTTTAAAGTCCGAGTGTGAAGGTTGTTCGGAACGATATACACCTGAATCTATCTTATATAAATTATTCAGTTTACTATCGGGAAGAGTAATCTTCTCTGCTTTCAGGTTTTGACTAAAAAGAGAAATAGAAAAGATTACTCCCCAAAGTAGGCTTAACAGGATTCGTTTCTGCATAAGTCTGTGTATTTAAGAAATCAGAGTACCCCTTTGCTGGAAGGAAGTTCAAAATGATAGATATCTCTCTTGATTGCCATTTTCAAGGCACGTGCAAGGGCTTTAAAAATTCCCTCTATCTTATGATGCTCATTCTGCCCTTCTGCTTTGACATTCAGATTCATTTTTGCAGCGTCGCTCAATGACTTGAAAAAATGAAGAAACATTTCTGTTGGCATCTCTCCTATTTTCTCGCGCTTAAACTCAGCATCCCATACTAACCAAGGGCGACCACCGAAGTCCAGACAAACTTGACAAAGACAATCATCCATAGGCAGTGCATAGCCATAGCGCTCAATCCCACGCTTACTACCTAAAGCCTGATTAATACACTCCCCTAAAGCAATAGCAGTATCTTCGATAGTATGATGTTCGTCTACCTCCAAATCTCCTTTTACACGAATCGTTAAATCCATACCGGAGTGTTTTCCGATCTGTTCAAGCATGTGATCGAAAAAGCCAAGTCCGGTGGAAATATCGCAAATGCCGCTTCCATCAAGGTTCAAGGCAACATAAATATCCGTTTCTTTCGTTGTACGACGAACCTCTGCTTTTCGTTCACCGGCAAAAAGGAACTCGGCTATCTGATCCCAGTCTGTTGTTGCAAGTGCACAAACATTCTCCAGTCCTTTTTCTTTCAAGCTTTCTGTTGAGTCCTGCAAATAAATGGCACGACATCCCAAATTCTTAGCAAGTTCCACGTCAGTGGGACGGTCACCAATCACAAAACTTCCGGCAAGATCGTAGTCAGGATTATCAATATACTTTGTCAGCATTCCGGTACGCGGTTTACGGGTCGGTGCATTATCCTCGGGAAAACTACGGTCAATCAAAATATCATCAAACGCAATCCCCTCTCCTGCCAATGTTTTCAACATCAAATTATGAGCAGGCCAAAATGTTTCTTCCGGGAAAGATGAAGTGCCCAGTCCATCCTGATTAGTAACCATTACAAACTCGAAATCGAGTTTACTGCGGACAAAGCCCAGATTACGGAATACTTTCGGGTAAAATTCTAGTTTTTCCAACGAATCGAGCTGATAATCAACAGGCGGTTCAATGACCAATGTACCATCTCTATCTATAAATAATACTTTCTTCTTCGTATCCATTATCCTTCATATTTTCTAAGAGCAGCCAATAACGTATTGTTCTCTATCCGGGTGCCCACTGTTACACGCAAACAGTTACAGCAAAGTGAAACCGAATGGCGATTGCGCACGATGATACCTTCACCTACAAGATAATTATATATTTTCACCGCATCCGTCACTTTAACCAGAAAAAAGTTCGCATCAGACGGGAACAGTTTGATGGTGCAAGGTAATTTCTCAAATTCTTCTTCCAGATAATCACGTTCTTCCTTCAACGTTTTAACCCAACGTTCTATTTCATAATGTTTATGCAACATAGAAATAGCTTGTTGCTGAGTCAGTTGATTGACATTATAGGGATATTTGATTTTGCTCAGGATACCGATTATTTCTACTGACGCAAATGCCATTCCCAAACGAATGGCAGCACATCCCCATGCTTTGGAGAATGTCTGGAATACAACAAGATTCGGGTACTTATCCAATTCTTCCAGAAAAGAAGGTGCATCGGAGAAATCACTATATGCCTCATCCAGTATTACCAATCCTTCAAACTCGCGAAGGAGTGTTTCTATTTCAGACCGAATCAAATCGTTTCCTGTCGGATTATTCGGTGAACAAAGGAAAATCAGCTTGGTATGTTCATCGGCAGCTGCCAATAATTTATTTGCCGAAAACTGAAAGTTATCATCCAACAGCACTTTCCGGTATTCCACATCGTTCACATCGGCACACACCTGATACATTCCGTAAGTAGGGTCGATAGCGACCACATTATCTTTACCCGGCTCGCAGAATGCACGAAATACCAAATCAATAGCCTCATCACTGCCATTTCCCAGAAAAATATGTTCGGGAGACACTTTCTTTATTTTCGACAGCAGTGTTTTCAGTTCACACTGCATAGGGTCCGGATAACGGTTATGAGGTGTATTGTACGGATTCTCGTTTGCATCCAAAAAGACAGAAGCCGTATAACCTTTATATTCATCACGAGCCGAAGAGTAAGGTTTCAACTTCCAAATGTTCGGGCGGGTTAGTTCTTGTAACGTTTTCATCAGCAATACTCTTTTAGTTTTCAGTTATTACTTATTAATTGCTTTAAGGCGGATAGTGACGGCATTCTTATGTGCGTCCAAATGTTCATTGGCGGCCATTTCTTCGATAGCCGGACCGATGGTCTTTATCCCTTCCGGAAGGATTTCCTGGAATGTAATCTTACGGATAAAGCTATCCAGACTTACACCGCTATATGCTTTCGCGTATCCATTAGTCGGCAAGGTATGATTGGTGCCGGAAGCATAATCGCCCGCACTTTCAGGAGTCAAAACACCTAGGAAGACAGAACCGGCATTAGTGACCCGTTCGGCTACTTCCATATAGTTTTCCGTTTCCACAATCAAGTGTTCGGGAGCATAAGCATTCGTGAGTTCCAATGCTTCATCGATATTTCTAACCAGAATTAGTTTACTGTTTTCCAACGATCTGGAGGCAATTTCACGACGAGGCAATTCAGCTAATTGACGTTCTACTTCAGCCATAACTTCCGTTTGCAGTTTCTCGGAAGTTGTAATCAACATAGCCTGGCTATCCACTCCATGCTCTGCCTGAGACAATAAATCCGCAGCTACAAAAGCCGGATTTGCCGATGCATCAGCCAAAACCTCTACTTCCGATGGACCCGCAGGCATATCAATAGCTACATCACGCAAGCTGACCAATTGTTTGGCAGCTGTCACATATTGGTTTCCGGGACCGAAGATCTTATATACTTTAGGTACGCTTTCTGTTCCATAGGCCATAGCAGCGATAGCTTGCACACCACCTGCTTTGAAAATCTTGCTCACTCCCGCCAGTTGAGCAGCAAAAAGAATAGCCGTGAATATTTCCTTCTTTATCAGGAGGAGTACAAAGTACGATCTCTTTGCATCCTGCAATTTTTGCGGGAACAGCCAACATCAATACGGTTGAGAAAAGCGGGGCAGTTCCCCCCGGGATATAAAGCCCGACTTTCTCAATCCCCACTGCTTTCTGCCAACAGGTTACACCGTTCATCGTTTCTACCTTCTTTCCGACAAAGCGTTGAGCAGAGTGAAATGTTTCGATATTCTGTTTAGCCAAAGAGATAGCGGCTTTCAATTTATCACTCACCAATGTTTCGGCTACCCGTATTTCTTCAGGAGTAACAGCAAGTGAGGACAAGGTTACTTTATCAAAGGTTGCTTCATATTCGAGTACAGCTTTATCACCTTCTGCCCTTACCTTGTCTATAATGGAACGAACTGTGTCAAATAGACTTTCCGTATTCAGTGCCGGACGTTTCAAGAGTTCCGTCCACTGATCTTTTGTAGGGTATTTAATTACTTTCATTCTTCAGCATAGATTATTTATTTCCACGTATTTTACACAATCATCTTTTCAATCGGCAATACCAGAATACCTTCTGCGCCCAAAGCTTTCAACTTTCCGATAATCTCCCAAAAACGTTTCTCGTCCAATACTGTATGAACCGAACACCAGCCTTCCTGCGCTAATGGCATGACAGTAGGACTTTTCATACCCGGCAAGACGGCAATAATTTCTTCCAGTTTATCCTTCGGAGCATTCATCAATACGTATTTCTTATCTTCTGCTGTTTTCACCGCATTCATGCGGAACAGTAATTCATTCAACACTTCTTTCTTCTCATCGCTCATGTTCTTGTTACCAATCAGTAGAGCTTCAGATTTCATGACCACCTCCACTTCTTTCAAACGGTTGCTGACCAAAGTAGAGCCGGAACTTACAATATCAAAAATAGCATCAGCCAGTCCAATGCCCGGAGATACCTCTACGGAACCGGTAATAACGTGAATTTCTGCATTCACGCCCTTTTCCCTCAGGAAATTACGAAGAATAACAGGATAAGAAGTGGCAATTTTCTTTCCATTAAACCATGATAATCCCGGATATTCCAAATCTTTCGGCATAGCTAGTGACAAACGGCATTTGCTGAATCCCAAGCGTTTAATGATTTCAGCATCTTCTTCTTTTTCCATAAATTCATTTTCACCGACAACACCCAAATCGGCTACACCGGTAGCTACTGTTTGTGGAATATCATCATCACGAAGGAATAATACTTCAATAGGAAAATTGGAAGACTGCACCAACAAGGTACGTTTAGTAGTACTCAACTTGATATCCGACTCTTCTAAAAGTGCCATTGTCTCTTCAAAAAGACGTCCTTTGGCCTGTACTGCAATTCTTAACATGATCTTATTTAATTATTTATTATTAATTACTATTCGAATTAAGGGAATAAAAAAAGGCTTACCGTATTCGGCAAGCCTTTGTTATCGTTATATAGAGTATACACAATATCATCTATGCCCACCGAGTTATTCGTTAGGAAAATGATGATGATGATGTGTAGCTGTATATTTCATATTTCTCTTATTAACTGCGACAAAAGTAAAGCATTTGTTTCATACTTCCAAACATTTATCACAAAAACTTGAATTTTTATTTCAAATTAAAGGTAGTATTTCTTCCGGCTCTACATCACAGTGCAAAAAATGCATTTCGCTTTTCGCCTTTTCCTGTGAGAAAGTAAAGTAGGTACAAACTGCCTCCGTACATACTTCATTATCCTTATTATATAGCTTAGCTTCGATGATAACAATGTTTCTTTTTATTTCCTTGATAGCAGCCCGCAGTACAACGTGAGAATCTTTCGTATCGACAGACTTCCGGTAACGAGTTTCCATTTTAGAAGTTACTCCCGTTGTCTGCAATTTACGCAACACAACCCAAGCACAAATTTCATCTAATAAAACAGCTTGAATACCGCCGTGCAAAGTGTCAATCCAACCCTGATATTCAGGACGCGGTTTCCAGATACTCACGATTTCGTCACCGTCTTCATAAAATTCCATTCTTACTCCGGCTTCGTTATTGGGAGCACAACCAAAACAATTGTATCCTTCCAAACCTTTCCAAGGATTTATTATCTTCTTCATAATTCTCTCCATTATTTAGTTTTACTTCCCAAATATAGGCAAAATATGAAAAAGACGAATCATTTCCATAGATTTACTTTCGGATACAGCGGATAGAAAAAGCCTTTCTTTCAACAGCTGATGTGGCCGTTTCCATAGTATTTGCATTGCTTTTCAAAAAAAAGACAGATTCAGCCATTTCCGTATTTGTATCATCCAGTGTCCAATATCCTAAAAACTTGCCTTCTAAAACACTTAGATCCGGATAAGAATACATTCCTACAGGAAGTCCGTTAAAACCTGAATCATTGTTAACGGGCAACACTTCTGCCCCGTCTATAGATACCCATTCACCCGATTTCAATAAAGAAACATCCCCTTTCAGGTAAGAATTTAAGATATTCCAGTCCTCCCAATTTGGAATATTCCAATGGAGTGGCAAGAAATCAGGAGATAATGCTACACTAGCGGTATAAAGGTAATTATTTGTACAGGATAGCAAATACCCGACAGCATTTTCAGTAACTTCATTCAATTTCGGAATTTCATCACCATTCGCAAACAAAGCTACTTCCAGATTATTCCGCATCCAATACTGTGTTCCGATTTTCACCAACGGATAATTATGAATTACTCCTCCACGTACATCACGAGCCACATCATCTAATGCTAATACCTGTAACACATCATCTGCCTCTGTTATTGACAAAGTAACTTTTCCGTTTGCCAATACATAAATATTATTATAAACAGGCAAAGTCCCGGCAATATAAGTCAACGAATGCTCATCTATATTCCACGACACTTTACCACCATGCACCTTACCAGCTTGCCCTAGAAGTTGAACTACCACTCCTTGAGATAAATCAGCAGTAGCATCATTCTTCATCGGATAAGCAACTATTGCCTGAGAAGAAAAGTCCGGAGTCACCAGATATTCCTTACATATTTCAGCCACCTGTTTTCCTGCGTTCAAGACTTTATATACATTCGATTTTGCAAACGTCAATTTCGACACATCTATATATTTATGAAGATTTTCCGATTCGGCATGATCAGTTTCATCACCTTTCCAATCGCTAATTTCTCCACTAACTTTGTTCATCAAAATATCCTCAGCAGCTACAAAAGTTATTTCCAGCTCTCTTTGTTTGCCTTCCTGCAAATTCAGAGTTGAAGGTAACAAGCTAATATACTGTTTGCCTTCAACTTCCAGCGTCACATACTGATATCCGGCCATAACCTCTTGCGGTATCAAGATAAGTTCTTTCCCTATCAACTTCTTTTCAGCCTCTATCTGCCATACTCCGGCCGGGATAATAACATTTTCTTCCGAATAATCGGAATAAGACTGCTTCTGAAAATCATATATTGCTTTTGTATAAAAGCCACTAACCGAAAGGTGGGGATCAGCTGCCAATAAATCTTCCACATTGCCACCTTCACCCGGCACAATCGCTATCTTCAGACGAAAAAACTTATGATTATAAGTCAAAGGAATGGCATCTATGCTTGCAGAAACACCGTCTCGGATAGCAACCAAAAAATCAGAACGAGAATAATCAGCAGCAACCTCTTGATTTGTTTCTACTGATACCGACATCGTGCTCTCTCCTATCGCCACTCCCTCTTGCCGATAAGGATAATAGCTCACTAAATTAAGGGTCACTCCGTCATCCGGATAATATACCAACTCATCCGACAGAAACTCGCCTCCGGAAGAACGAACAAAATGAAGATTATCTACATAGCGTTCCTCCTGCATTGTAGTGGAACCCGCAAGTGCGAATAAACCGACTCCTTCTCCTTCTTCAAAACTATTACCGACAATACGAGTATTAGTCAATTCATGTATGTCAGTTACAAACTTCAATGGAATATTTCCATCAGCAATTATCGCTTCATTTTCTTCCGAAATGTGGTTCACACAAGCAGTCAGCAAGATAGAGAAAATAGCAAAAGAACCTATGTTCTTGGGTAAATAATGAAATACTTTCATCTTATTTTTTATTAATTTCCCATTAGAAATCTCTGATAGAACAGAAAGAATGACATAAGAGAAAGTATTAGCTTGCGGTTATGAGATACTATACAACACGTCTGTTGCAACTGTAGAATCTTGATTCCAGCACTTCATTTTGAAATGCAAGGGACGAAAGTATACATTATAATTCAGTTAGAGAATATTTTTATTTGGAAAGTTTTATATTTTTATTTAAATACTAAATAATCAATAACTTACAAAAAACTGATATATGTCAGAGATTTCCTACTTCACCTTATTATATTAGCAATCTGATGATTCTCAAAAAGAATAACCGACCTCTACCCCTGCAATATGCTTACCTCGCGAAGATTCATATTGATAACAATAAAAAGCATCAAGAGACCAGCGCTTAGTTAAATCAATCTCTATTCCAGGACGATACCTTAAACGAGCTGTCCGCCAAAAAGGTGCATCATCCAAACTTTGATAAATTTCAATAGAGAAATAAGGTGAAACAATTCCTTTTTGGGGAGCATATCCCAACTTCAGCCGGGAACGTAAACGAGTTTCTGATTCTCCACGATCAAAAGTCTGCTGAAACCTTTCCCGCAAAGACATTTTGAGCCATTGATAACGAAAACTGGCCGTAGCTCCAATACGATAACGGTGTCTGAACTTCCACCCTATTTCACCTAAGTTCCGATAATGCGTTTCATAACCAATCTCAAATTTCAAAAACGAAAAGGCACGGTAATCACCTCCGACAGAAATTCCCCAACGGTCAATCGCACTCATATCATCTTCCGTTCTCAATTCCAAATCACCGGAAACAGCAAAGCGGGAGTCAATCTTATGATTTACTTTGAATTTAGTCCAGGTTGCGAAATCATTATCTTGTGCGATCATGGCAGAAGTTGTACCAACAACCAACAACACAAACAATAAAACTCTAATAATTATAAATTTGCTACTCATTGATTTTCGGGTTAAAGTTGCAAAGATAACAAATTATCCTCGGCAAAGAAAAACCATGATACTGAAATAATCCTGAAATAGCATTAGAATGTTCTTTTCAAATATACCATGTCCGTCAACAGTTTGCCTTCTTCATAAATCGGATGGTCGTAATTGTCGGTAAAGAAATTCTCTACACGGTGGGAAATGGTAAAACCGCAATGTTCGTAGAAAGATATGGTAGAAGACACATCTCCTGTACCAACCAACATTTCAGTACACTTGTCCTGATAATGCTCGAATAGAAATTCAATTAAACGTTTCCCGTATCCCTGACGTTGAAAAAAAGGAACAGTAGCAATATTCTTGATTTCATAAATGCCTTCCCCTTCACGGGTTACTACACAGGCTGCTTTCAATCCGTTGTCATACAGAACGAACATATCGCCACGTTCCAAATACCGGTCTACCATACTTTCTTGTTCATCAGCCAAGAGTAACAATTCGAGGAATTCTTTCTTATCTGAAATTACTTTCTTTATCTCCATGTTTTTAAATATTGAATAGCCCTTCTCGCAAAGATATAAAAATATCACAGTGCAAACAAAAACACCATATAAATAAGTATATCTTTGCAATATGAAAAACCAAAAGCAGAAACAACCTTGTACTATGTGAAAAATACCATTAAATAAGAGCACCGAAAAATTACGGAATGGAATTTTTTACGATGCATAATGACAGATGAGGAGTTTACAAATACATTAGGTATGAGTGTACAGGGAATATTCATACAACCGCCTATTATTAATCATTTTTTCTATGTTCCAAAATCGTATTCATATTCTCCAAGGCCCACCCTACTAATCCTTCAATATGAGGAATCAGAGTCCCTCCCGTATCCGTCAAGTTATACTCTACACGAGGAGGTACTTCCGCATACACTTTCCGCTCCACCAATCCATCGGATTCGAGTGTACGAAGAGTGACCGTCAACATTCTCTGAGAAACATCTCCTATTGTCTTATGAATGTCGCTAAAACGCATAGTACCATTGGCATTCAAAGTGATAAGCACCAGCATCGACCACTTATCTCCCAAGCGGCTGAGCACATCTCTAACTGGACAATTTCCTGTCGGGTGAAAGTTTTTCATCTTTTAACGTTTTGTATTTAACTGAATTACAACAATAGTTACTTCCATGTAACTTCCTTATTCAGAAGTGCGTTCTTGCTTTTCTCAACAAAGAAAAATACATTTGCATCACAAAAGTAATAAACTTACTAATAATAACTATTGTTTCATTTAAATAATTATGATTATGGCAAAGAAAGTAGCAGTTTTAGCAGTAAATCCGGTAAATGGTTGTGGATTATTCCAATACCTGGAAGCATTTTTTGAAAATGGCATTTCATATAAAGTATTTGCCGTATCGGATACGAAGGAGATTAAAACAAATTCAGGAATCAGTCTGACAACAGATGATGTGATTGCTAATTTGAAAGGACATGAGGATGAGTTTGACGCATTTGTTTTCTCATGCGGAGACGCTGTACCTGTATTTCAGCAGAATGCAGACAAACCTTATAATATAGATCTAATGGAAGTTATCAAAACTTTCGGAGATAAGGGCAAAATAATGATCGGACATTGTGCCGGTGCAATGATGTTTGACTTCACAGGGATAACGAAAGGTAAGAAAGTGGCTGTTCATCCGTTAGCCAAACCGGCTATCCAAAACGGAATAGCTACCGATGAAAAATCAGAGATTGACGGTAACTTCTTTACTGCACAGGATGAAAATACTATTTGGACAATGTTACCACAAGTTATTGAAGCACTGAAATAAAGCCAAATGACAGGAATATATAACAATAAATGTAAACAAACAAATTAACTCAACGCAGTCTGTTTATAGAGAAGCGCGTTCCTTTAAAAGAAACAATGCATTTCGCGGTGTGCAACAGGTCGTTCCTTTTAAAGGAATGACCTGTTGATTTAAAAAGCAAAAACGCCTCATATACGATACTATAAATCAATAAGATAGAATTTTCCGTGACCGATACAGGAATGGGCATTGCTCCTGATAAAGTTAACCAGGTGTTCGACCGGTTTGTAAAGCTGAATACCTTCTCGAAAGGCACAGGCTTAA
>ERZ773186.952-NODE-952-length-25421-cov-4.930458_pt1 | contig 25421 bp, 18 predicted proteins | sample MGYA00581000_ERZ773186 | MGnify/ENA primary metagenome ERZ773186 (study PRJEB29015, sample SAMEA2737752) | human gut metagenome | biome: human gut; feature: human-associated habitat; material: faeces | place: China | collected 2012 ...
CAGAAAAAAATAAAATTTTTTTTGTCCTATACTTGACACATCCACATGTATGCCGACATACATATTGTAGTAATATGGCGAAATCTGGTATGAATCCTAAAGTACTTCAGTATTTGATGGGGCATAGTGATATATCAGTGACTTTAAACACTTATACACATTTAAAACTGGATGATGCCAAAGATGAGTTGGAAAAACTCTCTCAGGTCTGGGAGGCAGAAAAGGAAATAGCAAGGGCTGAAAACAAATCAGATTTACATAGTGTAGATGACCGCAAACATGCATAAATAAAGGGTTTGTGGTATGATACCACATATATTTTTGAATAGTATTCTGCCGTAGACACCATCCAAATGTTAAAAAAATCAGCAATGTGTAAAAGCGTTTTTTGAGGGTACTTTTACACAGATTTTTACACAGTTTGATGGTAGAAATACACTTAAATGAGACATGAAAAGCCGAAAAAAGAGAAACTATTTAAAATACAAAAAGTGCGGAAAGCCGCATAAAATCAACAAAAACCAAAATAGAACAGGAGAGGAAAAGTATGATAAAAGTACTATTCGTATGCCACGGCAACATCTGCCGCTCACCAATGGCAGAATTCATTTTTAAAGACATGGTTTCCAAGCAAGGTCTTTCAGACCGATTTTATATCGCATCTGCTGCAACCAGCACTGAGGAGATATGGAATGGAATCGGGAATCCGGTATATCCTCCGGCGCGAGAGGAGCTTGCTAAGCATGGGATTGATTGTAAGGGTAAGCGCGCAGTTCAACTAACGAAGGCAGATTATGATAAATATGATTATATTCTCGGTATGGATTACTGGAATCTGAAGAATATGTTAAGAATATTGAAATCGGATCCAGAGGACAAGGTTAAGCTTCTTCTGGATTATAGTGATGATCCGAGGGATATCGCAGATCCATGGTATACAGGTGGATTTGATGTCACATATTCGGATGTGGTGGAGGGCTGTGAGGCTTTTCTGGAATATCTGAAAGATAAAAAGAAACTGTAATAAATATTGTCGATGAAATTTACTTTACAAATAGCTGTGGCTATTTTATACTATGTCTACAGCGACTCTTAAGGGGGCTTTCGCTCCCTTATTTTCTTTTTTCCGAAAACGGAAAGTCAACATTCAAATCAGGGCATCCTGCCCGTATTATTTTCAAAGCAAGAAAGGAACTGAATATGCAGAAAGACTATGAAACATTCGTAGAGAAACTGGAGATTGGTATTTACGAGGCTACAGGGATTCCGAGGGAAAATATTTCTTTTGAGAAAGAAGGCGGGAGGTTTGCGCCTGTAGGAGACAGACTGCTGGTGAAGTTTGCAGAGCATGATGATGCCTGGGAGGTCTGTGGACTTTATACACAGGAACTTTTTAAATCTTATCAGAATGGCAGTCCGTTTGAGAAAATTATAAAAGAAATCACAGATGATCTGAATCGGATAAAAAAGGCGGATATTTATGAGAAAACAAGAGTGATCAGGGATTATGAGAAGACAAAACCCCGCCTGTTTATAAGATTGCTGAATGCAGATAAATATTCCGCGGATCTTCAGGATGCGGTGTATAAAACTCTTGGTGATATTGCACTTGTGCTTTATATGAAAGTTACGGAATATGAAGGATGTGTGACAAGTACAAAAATCCGGCAGGGAATGCTGGAGCAGTGGGGAAAAGAATGTGATGAGGTGTTTCAGGAGGCGATTCTCAATACATATTTTATGAGTCCGCCCAGAATTTACAGATGGGAACAGATGATTTTTAATCCGGAATATGAAGGTGAAAGTTTTATGAATCTGGGTGATAAGTGTGAATTGAAGAAAGATGCAATGGGAAATTGTCTCAGTACAACGAAGAAAACAAATGGTGCAGTTGCAGTGTTCCTGCCGGGAGTGGCAGAACAATTGGCATATATGCTGGATTCCGATTTCTATATGGTGTTTACCAGTGTACATGAGGTAATGATCCATAATGATAAATTTGTAGAACCTGAAGATTTGCAGTGTGTTTTGCGGGATACGATCAGGGAGGCTACACCGAAAGAGGACTATCTGACGTCGAGAATCTACCAGTACAATAGGGAAACACATAAATTTATCTGTGTAACTCCGCTGGAAAAAGATGAGAAATAAAAATATGAGAGTACTCCATAAAAAAGTACTCTCATATAAAGGATATTTAGAAACGTTATGAGTAATTTATACGGTTATCCGAGCAGTGCAGAGTCATTGCTGAACTCTTCTCCGCTTGCTTTTTCAAACTGATCCAGAAGGTTTTTAACTGTCAGTTTTTTCTTTTCTTCTCCCTGGATATCCAGAATGATTTTTCCTTCCATCATCATGATCAGACGATTGCCATGTGCAATAGCGTCCTTCATGTTGTGGGTAATCATCAATGTCGTAAGGTGATCGCGGTTTACGATCATATCTGTAATTTCCAGAACTTTGGCAGCTGTTTTTGGATCAAGAGCTGCGGTATGTTCATCCAGAAGCAGAAGCTTTGGTTTCTGAAGCGTTGCCATCAGAAGAGTAAGAGCCTGTCTCTGACCACCCGAGAGAAGTCCTACTTTAGAAGTCAGTCTGTCTTCCAGACCAAGACCAAGAATTTTCAGGAGCTCTTTGTATTCTTCGCGCTCTGCTTTAGTGATTCCGGAGCGGAGAAGACGGGATTTTCCGCGGCGTTTTGCAAGTGCAAGGTTTTCTTCGATACCCATTGTTGCAGCGGTTCCTGTCATTGGATCCTGAAACACACGTCCAAGGTATGTAGCACGTTTATGTTCAGAAAGTTTTGTAACATCAATATTGTCGATAAGGATCTGTCCTTCATCAACCGGCCAGGTTCCTGCAACAGCATTTAGCATAGTAGATTTGCCGGCGCCGTTTCCTCCGATAACAGTTACAAAATCGCCTTCGTTCAGCTTCAGGTTCAGACCATTTAATGCACGTTTCTCATTAATGGTTCCGGGATTAAAGGTTTTATAGATATTTTTAAGTTCAAGCATTTTTATTTACCTCCCCTTTTGGCTGGTTTATTAAAGTATTTGCCTTTCCAGTATGGGAATGCAAGGAAGAGAGCAACTACGATTGCGGACAGCATCTTCAGCAGGTCAGTGTCGATACCCATCCAGATAACAATCTGAAGTACCAGATAATACAGAATGGAACCGAAGATAACTGCTAACAAGCGAAGGGCAAAGTTGCGGAAAATACGTCCAAAGATTGCCTCGCCAATAATAACTGCTGCCAGACCGATAACGATGGAACCACGTCCCATGTTGACATCTGCAAATCCCTGATACTGTGTAAGGAGTGCACTGGAAAGTCCTACCAGACCGTTGGAAATCATAAGTCCGAGAACTTTATTCATGTTTGTGTTGATACCCTGGGCGCGTGACATATTTGGGTTACATCCGGTTGCGCGAAGGGAACAGCCAAGCTCTGTTCCAAAGAACCAGTAGAGAATGGCAATCAGGAGAATACACATAACTGCTACAATAAAAATTGTGTTTTTGGAAAGAGATGCATTTTTTATATGTCGCAGGGAAACCAGAAGATTATATTTATCAACGTTGATTGCCTGATTTGCTTTTCCCATGATCTTCAGGTTTACGGAATACAGAGATAACTGTGTCAGGATTCCGGCAAGGATTGCGGGAATTCCCATAAAGGTGTGAAAAATTCCGGTCGCAAGGCCTGCCAGCATTCCGGCGAGAGTAGCGGCCAACATAGAAATCCAGACATTATGACCGGAAAGCATCATCATAATACACACTGCACCACCGGTGCACATAGTGCCATCAACTGTAAGGTCTGCAATATCAAGAATACGGAAAGTGATATAAACACCGATTGCCATAATTCCCCAGATCAGACCCTGGGCTACTGCACCCGGAAGTGCAGTGATTAATGTTATAATTTGCATTTGTAATTTCCTCCTGTTGAGATGCGAAAAGCGAGAGAGGCGTCAAACCTTTCCCGCTGATCGCATATAAATTGAATTTTTTATAACTGTTTGATAAGCTGTTATTTAAAATCCTGTTGGTGTGAGTATTTTTCAACTGTCTGACCGGATTTATTTGGCAGTTTCTTCAGCAGCCTCGCCGATTGCAACATAATCGTCCGGAACTTCGATGCCCAGCTCTTCGCAGATATCTTTGTTATATTCTTTTGTGAAGTTTGGTGCATATTCGATTGGCATTGTGGAAATATCTTCACCGTCCTTTAAAATCTTAACAGCCATCTTACCGGTCGTAACACCAAGGTCATAATAGCTGATGGAAAGTGTCGCAACACCGCATCCGCTGCAGATACCTTCTTCGCCTGTGATTACCGGAACTTTTGCCGGAAGGCAGATGTTGTTGATGATCTCTGTGTTGGAAGCAACTGTATTATCTGTCGGTACATAAATTACATCACTTGCGTCAGTTGCTGTTGTAGCAACAGAAGAGAGATCATTAGAGTCAGAGAATGCATAATATTCACATGTATATCCGAGTTTTTCAAGTTCAGCTTTTACTGTATCTACCTGATACTGAGAGTTTGCTTCGGCAGAACAGTAGAGAAGACCTACATTTTTTGCATCCGGGAAAAGTTCATTGAGCATTGCTGCCTGTTGATCAAGGGGAGCAAGGTCTGCAGTTCCGGAAATATTTTCGCCCACAGTCCCGTTGAAATCATCCAGTCCAAGTGCAACACCGTATTCAGTAACAGAAGTACCAAGAATCGGAATATCGCTTGTCCCTGCTGCAGCTGCCTGAAGAGCAGGAGTTGCATTTGCAAGAATCAGGTCAACATTATTGGAAACGAAGCTGTTAATGATTGTAGAACAGGTGTTGGAATCTCCCTGTGCGTTCTGCTCGTCAAAGGTAACTGCGTCTTCTCCCAGTTCTTTGGTGACTTCATCCTTGAATCCCTGTGTCGCAGCGTCGAGAGCTTCGTGCTGTACAAGCTGACAGATACCGATTGTATATTTGTCTCCGTCAGCAGCACTTGCTGTTACTGCGCAGGTTCCCATAGCCATGGCTGCTGCAAGAGTGATTGCTAATGCTTTTCTTTTCATAATGATATATCCTCCTAATATAATGTTTAAATTAAGTCAGGTAAGAATTGCGTTTATTATTTGATAATATAAAACTTACCTGAATCCGAAAGATTTTCTGCAGGGAAAGCAGTACTGGTAAATGATTCGGATAATGTCATCGGGCTATTCGACTATGACGTTTTAAAGTATAACGCTTTAGTGTGAAAAAGTCAAGCGACCTGCACAATTATATTTTTAATTCATATAGTATAAAGAGTATATGAAGAAAGCAGAGTGTCGTCATGGCATATTCGATCATGCTGGATGCCGGACATGGAGGTCAGGATCCGGGAGCCGTATATAAGGGAAGACAGGAAAAGAATGACAATCTTAAACTTGCTCTTGCGGTAGGTGAGATTTTAAAAAATAAAGGGATTGACATCTCTTATACCCGTACCGGTGATGTCTATCAGACACCTTTTGAGAAGGCACAGCTTGCAAATCAGGCAGGAGTAGATTACTTTATTTCATTTCATCGAAACAGCAGTCCAAAGGAAAATCAGTATAATGGAGCGGAAGTTTTGATTTATGATAAAAGCGGGATTAAATATCAGATGGCTGAGAATATTCTGGGAGCTCTGGGAGAAGTGGGATTCCGCGAAATCGGTGTAAAAGAGCGGCCGGGACTTGTGGTCCTCAGACGAACCAGGATGCCGGCTCTTTTAATAGAAACCGGATTTATCAATTCCGAAGAAGATAATAAACTGTTTGATAACAAGTTTAGCGATATAGCTCAGGGAATTGCAGATGCGATTCTTGGAAGCCTGGATGAGGAAACAGTGCAGGAACCGCTTTATTACAGAGTGCAGACTGGAGCGTTCAGAAAAAAAGAGAATGCGGACCGTATGTTATATCAGTTACTGGAAAAAGGTTATCCCTCTTTTATGTTACATGAAAACGGATTGTATAAAGTTCAGACAGGTGCCTATCAGCAGATTGGTAATGCAGTAAATATGGAGCAGAGACTGAGGGATGATGGTTACAGTACGGTTATTGTGACAAAATAGCCTTCTGGAAATATTGGAAGTCTGTGCATCGCGAAGCGTGTTGCTGTGAACAGTAACATAAGCAGTGGGGGACATAGTTTTAAGAATTAACTTGGTTGTACGTTAATAGAAAAAATATGGTACACTGTATCTATCTATAGAAATTCCATAGAAATCTTCGTAAATAATGCATATTGTTCCGGCTCATCAGAGCGTGAAATTCTGTTGGACTGTTACAAACGCATTATTTGAGAGGTGCTGTAGAAAAAACAGATAACGAGGAGTTAGTAATGATGAATGACGTATATGAAAAATTTTTAAAAAGTTCAGAAGAGTTTATTTTTGCAGAAAACAAGCCGGAAAAATCTGATATTATTTTTGTCCCTGGAAATGGTTATCCGCAGATGGCGGAAAAAGCAGCAGAATTGTTTAAGAAAGGGATGGCGGACTGGATTCTGCCCAGTGGAAAATACAGCGTAGTAAATGGAAAGTTTTCAGGCGTTCTTGAAAAAAGCAATGTATATGATAAGGAATATGGAACAGAATGGGAATTTCTCAGGGATGTTCTTATAAAAAACGGAGTTCCGGATCAGAAAATCCTGAAAGAAGATCAGGCAACCTTTACTTATGAGAACGCAATTTATTCCAGACAGGTGACAGATCATGCAGAACTGGAAATAGAAAGAGCGATTTTGTGCTGCAAATCTTACCATGCAAGAAGATGTCTGATGTATTATCAGCTCTTGTATCCGGAAACAGAATTTTATGTGGTGCCTGTGAATGCAGATGGAATTACCAGAGAAAACTGGAGAAAGAACGAAGAAGGAATTGATGCGGTTACAGGAGAACTCTCCAGAATCGTGAAACAATTTTCACTGATGCTGGAGAGATGACAGTTACGGCTGTTCTTCTGTTTCGGTTTTCTTCTCGGGAAGCCAGATGTGGACAAGTTCGATTCTGTTTTTGTCCAGACGGTCAACAACCAGGCGGATGCCACTTTCAAGTGTGACAGACTGACCCTCTTTGGGAAGGCAGTCAAGCTGTTCAATAATATATCCGCCAATAGAATCATAATCTTCAGATTCCAGATTAATATGGAGGGCTTCGTTGATATCATCCAGCTTGGCAGAACCCTGAACAACATATTCTCTTTCAGGCTGGATTTCTTTAATATCTTCGACTTCATCCTCATCGTATTCGTCGCGAATCTCACCTACGATCTCTTCCAACAGGTCTTCCAATGTGACCAGACCGGCTGTGGCACCGTATTCGTCCAGAACGATTGCCAGATTGACGGATGCTTTACGCATTTCGATCATCAGGTCTGCTGTAGCTTTGTATTCATAGGTAAAATAAGGCTCACGCAGGATGTTGCGGATTGAAAAAGGTTTGTCCTTTGGATAAACAAGAAGATCTTTCATATTGATAATACCGATTACGTTATCAGTGTTGTCCTCATAAACCGGAAAACGGGTATGCATATCTTCACTGAAGACCGCCATAAGTTCATCATAGGAAAAATTGATATCTATAAAGGTCATGTCGATTCTGGGAATCATGACATCTTTTGCAGTTGAATCGCCAAAATCAAACACATTGTAGATCATCTGTTTTTCTTCGTTTTCAATGACGCCGTCTTTTTCACCTACATTGACGAGGGTACGCAGTTCATGTTCAGTCATGGCATTTGCCTTTTCGTCCGGGTTAACATGCAGAATGACCAGTACACCTTCTGTTATTTTATTTACAATGAAAACAACGGGAGTAAGGAGAATCATAAGCCCGTATATTATTCTTGAATAGGCCAGGGACAATTTTTCAGCATGGATTGTTGCCAGGTTTTTGGGGGTTATCTCACCGAAAATGAGAATCAGCAGAGTCAGGATGCCGGTTGTGATTCCTACATATGCGTTTCCCAGAATCTTTATGGTGAGTGTAGTCATGAGAGAAGAAACAGACATATTTACAATGTTGTTTCCGATTAATACGGTACTGAGCATCTTTGGGGAATCGGAAATTATTTTTTCCAGAATAACAGCACGTTTGTTGCCCTGCTCGGCAAGAGACTGTATCCGAATCTTATTTACGGTTGTCATAGCGGTTTCCGCAGAAGAAAAAAATGAAGAAAGTGCGATCAGTATCAGAATCGCCACCGCCTGAAAGGCAATACTTGAATCCAAGATTTATTCACTCCTTTTGATTATCTTTATTGATTGAATCATATCATAAAACATTTAAGCAAAATATACATGATTTCATATAAAAAATCAAGAAAAAGCTTTTGGTTCAAAGATAGTATAAAAAAATTTAAAAGAGGACTGTCGAAAAAGTAAGATTTGTGTTATAATTCACTCGATTAAAATGAAAAAAAACATTACAGAATATTTACAAAATGATAAAAGTTTGATAATATACAGATATGTAATATTGTTGTATTATGTAAAAAGAGAATTGATATTTGGCTGAAAGTAAAAAAATGATTATCAGGAAACATAAGAATCGAATATAAATATAGAGGTGCGATATGTCCAATAATATAAATAGAATAAGAAAAAATAAATTAAAAGGAACGGGTATTTTTGCGGCAGCGGCTTTAACAGCGGCTTTGATTGCAGGAAATAATATACCGGGTGTAACAAGACAGGTCAGTGCGGCTGAGTCACAGGAGAATACTGTGTCTTCTCTGATCCCGGACAACATCACGCTTGATAAGCCTGTAGAACTTGCGGATGTAGAACTTCCGGCAACGGAATATGGAACTTTTGAATGGGCAGATGGAAGTTTCGTTCCTGCACAGCGTGTACAGAGCTGTGAGGTACTTCTTATACCGGCAGAAGGGCAGGATTTAAGCCATGTGGATGGATGGGATCCGGAGAGCGGCGCGGTTGTCGGTTACATCAATGTAATAGTGAACAGTATTACGGATAGTGATAATGTTGATAAGACAGAAGGCTCAGGTAAAACAGATCCAACAGAAAATGCAGATCCAACAGAAACGCCTGAAACTTCGTCAGAAAAACCTGCCGCAGATGAAAACGCTGATACAGACAATAAAGAAGATAAGGAAAGTAAATCAGATCAGGATAATAAAACTGATACAGACAATGAAGAGAATAAGATTGAAGAAGATAAAACAGATAATAAAAACAACAAAGATAATAACAGCAATGCAGATAAGACGGATAAAGATACAGAAACTACCGGTAAGCTGGAACCTGCAGATGATATGACACAGGATAAAGAAGATACGAAGAAAGATGATGAAGATGGCGCAGATGATAATATCTTTGATAATCCTGTTCTGCCGGACGATAAGGATGACCGTCCTACAGATGCAGAGGATTCTCTTTCTGATGAAGAAAAAGAAGAGAGGGCCGCACTTAATCATACCTGCGACGGTATTACAGTAAGCGGAGTTAATCTTCCATGGTATGTACAGTTCAGAGTTTCAAGCGGTGACAGCTATCAGTTTACCAATGAATCAGATGCAATGATTTTCCAGTCTTATGAATTTGAACTCTGGGATCTTAAGAATAATACAGAATATGAGATCCCTAATGGAGATTATATCAGTGTCACTGTGCCGGTAAAATCCGGATATCAGTATACTATCGAACATCTCCTGGATAACGGGGCAACTGAGACGATTATTCCGAGTGTAGAGAATGGTATTATGGTATTCAGCACACATTCTTTCAGTCCATTTGGAATTGCAGGAAGCAGACAATTAGTAGGACCTGATGCGGGGAATGATACGGACGACACAGATGCGGTAACTCCTGCACCGGCTTCCTCCGACAGTCAGAGTCCTGATTCCGGAAAGAACAATACAGTATCTATGAATGACAGTTCTGACAGCAATAATGGTTCTTCTTCTGATCAGAATGATAATTTAACGGAAAATAAAGCTGTGAAAAATAACAATACAGTAAATACCGGAGATACAACATCAATTATGCCGTTTGTGATACTGTTTGTGGCAGCTGCAGTGATCGCCGGTGTGGCTGTATTTATAAAAAAGAGAAAGAAATAAAAGAATAACACTGATTCCTCCCCCATATAGTTTAACAGGAGGGGAAGCAATGAAAGTCAGAGCAATTTTGAAATCACTATTATTTGCATATGCATTAACAGGAGTGGCATTACTGCTTTTGGCCCTGGTACTGTTTGCTTTTGATCTGGGAGAAACAGCTGTAGATGCGGGGATTATTATAATTTATGTACTTGCATGTTTCATGGGAGGCTTTATGGCCGGCAAAATTGTGCGTAAAGACAAATATCTGTGGGGTGTTATCACAGGTCTGGCTTACTATGTATTACTGTTGACTGTCTCTGTTATGGCAAAAGGCGGTTGGGATATGAGTGTAGCTCATGCAGTTACAACATTTTTTATGTGCACAGGCGGTGGAACACTGGGTGGAATGCTGTCGTAAAAAAAAGCTTTTAAAATGAAAAGATATATGATATACTATGCCAAGAATATAATTACATAAGGAGGATAGAGTTATGGAACATATCAAAACCCTGAATACAAAGAATTTACAGAACACTGTAAAAAAAGGTGGATGTGGCGAGTGCCAGACTTCCTGCCAGTCCGCATGTAAAACTTCCTGTACAGTAGGAAACCAGAGCTGCGAGCAGAAATAAGATCAGCTATGGAGAAATGAGATAAGCAGCGGAACTTTTATTCCGCTGCTTATCTTACGCTTAGAAAGGATTTTAGTAAAATGAGTCTGATTCACCGTTATAAAAGCAATGGCTTTAATATTGTACTGGATATCAACAGTGGATGCATCCATCTGGTAGATGAGGTTACATATGAGGTTCTTCCATATCTGGAAGAGGGCCTTGGCGCAGAAGCTATTGCAGAGAAACTGGAAAACAAATATAACAGAGAAGATATTGAGACATCTGTAAGAGAATGTAATAAGCTGAAAGAAGATGGAATGCTTTTTACAAAAGATGTTTATGAGAATGTAATTGAAGAATTTTCAAATAACCGGCAGACCGTTGTAAAAGCATTGTGCCTGCACATTGCTCATGACTGCAATCTGGCCTGCCGTTATTGTTTTGCCGAAGAAGGCGAATATCATGGCAGAAGAGCTCTTATGTCCTATGAAGTCGGCAAAAAAGCTCTTGATTTCCTGATCGCGAACTCCGGTTCCAGAAAAAACCTGGAAGTAGATTTCTTTGGCGGTGAGCCGCTGATGAACTGGCAGGTTGTAAAAGACCTAGTGAAATATGGCAGAGAGCAGGAAAAGCTTCACAATAAGAAATTCCGTTTCACTTTAACAACAAACGGAGTTCTTCTGAATGATGAAGTAATGGAATTCTGCAATAAAGAGATGGGCAACGTTGTACTCAGTGTGGACGGACGTAAGGAAGTACATGACTACATGCGTCCATTCAGAAAAGGTGCAGGAAGCTATGATCTGATCATGCCGAAGTTCCAGAAGTTTGCAGAATCCAGAAATCAGGACAAGTATTATGTAAGAGGTACTTTTACCCACCATAATCTTGATTTCTCCAAGGATGTGCTTCATCTGGCAGATCTTGGATTTAAACAGATTTCCGTAGAGCCTGTAGTTGCGGCTGATACGGAGGAATATGCGATCCGTGAGGAGGATATCCCACAGATCATGGAAGAGTATGATACTCTTGCAAAAGAAATGATTAAAAGAGAGAAAGAGGGGAAAGGATTTAACTTCTTCCATTTTATGATCGACCTTACAGGTGGCCCTTGTGTATACAAGAGACTGTCAGGCTGCGGTTCAGGAACAGAGTACCTGGCTGTAACACCCTGGGGTGATTTTTACCCATGTCACCAGTTTGTTGGTGAAGAACAGTATCTCATGGGAAATGTAGACGAAGGCATTACAAAGCCGGAAATCCAGAAGGAATTCGGCGGATGCAACGTTTACACAAAGAAAGACTGCAAAGACTGCTTCGCACGTTTCTACTGTAGTGGCGGATGTGCGGCAAATGCATTCCATTTCCAGGGAGATATCAAAGGCAATTATGAAATCGGATGCGAACTCCAGAGAAAACGTGTGGAGTGCGCCATCATGATAAAAGCCGCACTGGCATGTGATTAGTGGGCAGTAATCTGTCTGACTGATACCGCCGTCGGCTGTTATCATAACAGAAAATGGCTGGCAGGCGGATGAACATGACCGCGGACAAAAAATCAAGAAGGGAAAAGAACTATGAAGAAAAGTAAAGGAATCGTAGTGCTGCTTCTGACACTGATCCTGACTGTGTTCTTTTGCTTTACTGCAGCCGTAGGTATCGGTCCTACCGGAACCGGTGCAGCAAAACATATCAACACGGGTCTTGATCTTGCCGGTGGTGTCAGCATTACCTACCAGGCTAAGGAGAGCAATCCGACAAGCGAAGAGATGTCAGATACGATCTACAAGCTTCAGAAGCGTGTAGAGCAGTACAGTACTGAGGCTCAGGTATACCAGGAAGGATCAGACCGTATTACAGTTGAAATTCCTGGTGTTACAGATGCAGATACTATTCTGAATGATCTGGGTAAACCAGGTTCCCTGTATTTCATCACAAAAGAAGATGCTGACGGAAACCAGAACTTTACTACAGGACAGGATGGATATGTTCTCTCCAGAACTATGGATGAGATCAAGGAATCCGGAAGTGTTGTTCTGGAAGGTTCTGATGTAGCAGATGCCCAGGGTGGTGCGATTCAGAATCAGAACACAAGTGCAAAGGAATATGTGGTAAGTCTTACTCTTACTTCTGATGGAGAAAACAGTGGTAAAACAAAATTTGCAGAAGCTACAAAGAATAATGTAGGCAAGCAGATCGCTATCGTCTATGACAATAACATTATCAGTGCTCCGAATGTAAATGAAGAGATTTCCGGCGGAAAAGCACAGATCAGCGGAATGTCTGACCTGGAAGAAGCACAGAACCTTGCTTCTTATATCCGTATCGGTTCTCTGGGACTGGAACTGGAAGAACTTCGTTCCAGTGTTGTAGCTGCACAGCTTGGTGAAGAAGCAATCTCTACAAGTGTTCTTGCAGGTGCGATCGGTCTGATCATCGTTATTATCTTTATGATCATTGCATACCGCGTACCTGGTGTAGTTGCAGGTATCGCACTGATTCTTTATACATCATTAATGCTGATCACGCTGAATGCCTTTGATATTACTCTTACTCTTCCGGGTATTGCGGGTATTATCCTTGGTATCGGTATGGCGGTGGATGCCAATGTTATTATTTATGCCCGAATCAGAGAGGAAATTGGTGCAGGAGTTTCAGTAAGGAATTCTATTAAGTCCGGTTTCAGCAAAGCTTTCTCTGCAATCTTTGATGGAAATATTACAACGCTGATCGCAGCCTTTGTGCTGATGTGGCTTGGTTCAGGTACTGTTAAGGGATTTGCTTATACACTTGCCCTTGGTATCGTGATCTCCATGTTTACAGCGCTGGTTGTATCCAGACTGGTTGTAAATGCACTTTATGCAGTTGGTGTGCGTGATCCGAAATTCTACGGATCTGCAAAAGAACGTAAGGCAATTGATTTTCTTGGAAAGAAGAAAGTATTCTTTGTTATTTCCATTATCCTGATCCTCTGCGGTCCGGTAGCGATGTTTGCTAATTCACATGCAGGAAACAAAGCGTTAAATTACAGCCTTGAGTTCTCAGGCGGTACTTCTACAACTGTTACATTTAATGAAGATATGGATATCAAGACCATTGATTCCGAAGTAACTCCTGTTGTAGAAGAGGTGACAGGAGATAAGAATGTTCAGCCTACAAAGGTAGTCGGAACAAATCAGGTTGTGATCAAAACACGTTCTCTGAATCAGAGCGAACGTGAAGCTCTGCAGAGTGCACTGGTTGAGAAATTTGGTGTAGATGACAGCACAATTTCCACAGAAAGTATTTCTTCTACAGTAAGTAGTGAAATGCGTCGTGATGCGCTTGTAGCCGTTATAGTAGCTACAATCTGTATGCTTCTTTATATCTGGTTCAGATTTAAAGACATCCGTTTTGCAAGCAGTGCTGTATTTGCGCTTCTACATGATGTTCTGGTCGTACTTGCATTCTATGCTATTGCCAGAGTATCTGTCGGTAATACATTTATTGCCTGTATGCTTACGATCGTAGGTTATTCTATCAATGCTACAATCGTTATCTTTGACCGTATACGTGAGAACCTTCACAGTGGTTCCAGAGAAAAACTGGCAGAAATTGTAAACGCAAGTATCACTCAGACTCTTACAAGAAGTATTTATACCTCTTTTACAACTTTTGTTATGGTAGCTGTACTTTATATCATGGGTGTTTCTTCTATCCGTGAATTTGCAGCACCTCTGATGGTTGGTGTTCTTGTCGGTGCATATTCTTCTGTATGTATTACAGGTGCGTTGTGGTATGTGATGAAAAAGAAATTTGCAGGAAAAGGACAGCCGGCAATTGCTACAGCTTCCGCATCCGCAAAGTCTTCTTCAAAACCGAAGAAAGCACGTGATGTATCACAGAAAGATCCGACTCAGCCAAAGAAGAAAAACAGAAAAAGAGTAGCTGAACGTCTGGCTGCCGAAGAAGCAGCTAAGAAACAGCAGAATGATGATGCTGAATAAAACAATAATTGTCTGGAAAACAGGCAGACAGAAATATCCCGGGGTAAAACTCCGGGATATTTTTATGAGGAGAGAAAATATATGGAGAAATGGGTAATAGCAGCAAAAAGAGCAGATTTTAACCAGATCGGTCAACAGTTTCATATTGATCCGGTGATTGCGAGACTGATCAGGAACAGAGATGTGATCGGAGAAGATAAGATAAGAGAGTATCTGTCAGGAACAGTACAAGAGCTTCCTTCTCCCTGGCTGATGAAGGATATGGAAAAAGCTGTAGATATCCTGGAGAAAAAAATATCGCAGAAAGCAAAAGTCCGTATTATTGGTGATTATGATATTGATGGTGTGACCTCTACATACATTTTAATGAAAGGCCTTGCGAGGATCGGAGCAGATGTGGATACTTATATTCCGGACAGAGTTGCAGACGGATATGGGATTCATGCACATCTTATAGAAAGAGCGGAAACGGACCGGATCGATACGATCGTGACCTGTGATAATGGAATTGCTGCGGCTGCTGAAATCCAGATGGCAAAGGATAAGGGAATGACAGTGATTATTACAGATCATCATGAGGTTCCTTACAGGGAGGAAAAGGGAGAACGCCAGATGGTGCTTCCGCCGGCAGATGCGATTTTGAATCCGAAACAATATGATTGTCCATACCCGAATAAAAACCTGTGTGGGGCAGTGGTGGCCTTTAAATATATTGCAGCACTTTACGAGAGATTTGGTGTTCCGGCAGAGGAGCTGGAAGATTATTATGAACTGGCGGCTATTGCAACAGTAGGAGATGTTATGGATCTTCAGGGAGAGAACAGGATTCTGGTAAAAGAAGGACTGTACCGTCTGAAAAATACCAAAAATCAAGGATTGCAGGAACTGATCCGAGCAAATTCTCTGGAAGATGCTAAAATCACAGCTTATCATATCGGATTTGTGCTGGGACCATGTATCAATGCCAGTGGCAGACTGGATACAGCTGCCCGTTCTCTTGCACTTCTCAATGCAAAAACAAAGGAAGAAGCAGCAAGGCTTGCCGGAGATCTTACAGCTCTTAATCAGAGCCGAAAAGCTCTCACTGAGAAAGGAAAAGAAGAGGCAATCCGGATCATAGAGGCTACAGAGCTGAAAAATGACAGAGTACTGGTAGTTTATCTTCCGGATTGTCATGAAAGTCTTGCCGGTATTATAGCAGGCAGGATCAGGGAAAAATATCACAGGCCTGCCTTTGTATTGACGGGCGGTGAGACAAGTGCAAAAGGAAGCGGAAGATCAATAGAAAGTTACTCTATGTATGAAGAACTGGTAAAATGTGCAGACCTGATGATACAGTTTGGAGGTCATCCGATGGCAGCAGGTCTTTCTATAGAAGAAAAAAATATAGAAGAATTCCGGAGACGTCTCAATGTAAACTGTACGTTGACGGACGAAGAATTGCGTCCTAAGATCGTGATTGATGTGCCGATGCCTGTGTCTTATATTACAAAAGAACTGGTAGAACAGATTTCGCTTTTGGAGCCCTTTGGGAAAGGGAATACAAAACCGGTCTTTGCGCAGAAAAATCTCAGAGTGCTTGATCACAGTATTATCGGGAAAAATAAAAATGTAGTAAAATTAAAACTTCTCGATCCACAGGGGATTTCAGTGGAAGGCATTTATTTCGGAGAAGCAGAGGATTTTGTGAACTTTATCAGGGAAAAAGACAGTATTTCTGTTACTTATTATCCGGAGATCAACAGATTCAGGGGACGAGAGAGTCTTCAGATTATTATTCAGAATTACTGTTAATATTACCGCCTGTTTTGTAACCGCCGGTAAGCCTGGAAATACAAATGTCAGGGCTTAACAGTAACTTGATTCTGAAATAAAAAGGTGATATACTATAAAATATTTATGAGCGAACAGCAATATAACACACACTGGAGGAGAAATAAAATGAAGAAAATTGAAGATTATGTATTAAGTATACCGGATTTTCCTGAACCGGGGATTATTTTCAGAGATATTACAAGTGTTCTGCAGGATGCGGATGGCCTGCAGTTGGCAATCGACTCCATGCAGGACTGTCTTAAGGATATAGATGTGGACGTGATTGCAGGAACAGAGTCCAGAGGCTTTATCTTTGGTGTACCGATCGCATATAATCTTCATAAACCATTTGTACCGATTCGTAAAAAAGGCAAACTTCCCCGCGAAACAGTATCTGTAAGCTATGATCTGGAATATGGCAGTGCAGAGATTGAAATGCATAAAGATTCCATAAAACCAGGTCAGAAAGTGGTTATCGTTGATGATCTGATCGCAACAGGCGGTACGATCGAAGCAGCAATCAAGCTGGTGGAACAGCTTGGCGGTGAGGTTGTCAAGGTTGTATTTCTCATGGAACTTGCAGGTTTAAAGGGACGCGAAAGACTGAATGGGTATGATGTAGCGTCCGTAATTTGTTATGATGGTAAATAAGCACAGCTGATTGTGCAGGACAGGCAGGTGGGAGCATATGACAGAGATAACAAAAAGTACAGAAGCAAAAAAAGATGAAATGCAGGTTGAAAAAGAGAAGTTGGAATCTGTAAAGAGAGCAGATGCGGCAGTAAAGACCATGCATGATTTTACAAGTCCGGAGGTGCTTTATAAAGAACTGATAAACAGTGTTCTGAAGTATCATCCATCAACAGATATTTCCATGATAGAGAAGGCATATAAGGTTGCAAGTGAAGCTCATGAAGGACAGAAGAGAAAGTCCGGAGAGCCATATATCATTCATCCTTTGTGTGTTGCCATCATTCTGGCAGATCTGGAACTTGACAAAGAAACGATAGTTGCAGGTCTTCTTCATGATGCAGTTGAAGATACCTGGATGACCTATGAGGAAGTGGAGAAGGAATTTGGTTCAGAGGTTGCACTTCTTGTGGATGGTGTTACCAAGCTGGGACAGTTATCTTATTCTGCGGATAAAGTAGAAGTTCAGGCAGAGAACCTCAGAAAGATGTTTCTTGCCATGGCTAAGGATATCAGAGTTATTCTGATCAAGCTTGCAGACCGTCTTCATAATATGCGTACCTTACAGTATATGCGTCCTGAAAAGCAGCAGGAAAAGGCCAGAGAGACCATGGATATTTATGCTCCTATTGCCATGCGTCTGGGTATTTCCAAGATAAAGGTAGAGCTGGATGACCTGTCGCTGAAATACCTTAAGCCGGATGTATATTATGACCTGGTGCATAAGGTTGCCCTGCGTAAAAGCGAGAGAGAACAGTTTGTAGGTGCGATTGTAAAAGAAGTTAAGAAACATATGGATGATGCCAATATTAAGGCGCAGGTGGACGGACGTGTAAAACACTTTTTCAGCATCTACAAGAAGATGGTAAATCAGGATAAGACTATTGATCAGATTTATGATTTATTTGCTGTCCGTATTCTTGTAGATACAGTGAAGGATTGTTATGCTGCCCTTGGTGTGATCCATGAGATGTATAAGCCAATTCCGGGACGGTTTAAAGATTATATTGCCATGCCGAAACCCAATATGTATCAGTCATTGCATACCACATTGATCGGACCCAACGGACAGCCCTTTGAAATCCAGATCCGTACTTATGAAATGCACAGAACTGCAGAATATGGTATCGCTGCACACTGGAAATATAAGGAGTCGTCTGACGGAAAAGTTCCTGTAGGTAAGAGTGAGGAAGAGAAACTGAACTGGCTGCGTCAGATTCTGGAATGGCAGAGAGACATGTCTGATAACAAAGAATTCATGAGTCTTCTGAAGAATGACCTGGATCTTTTTGCGGACAGTGTTTACTGTTTCACTCCACAGGGAGATGTTAAAACACTTCCAAGCGGTTCTACACCGGTGGATTTTGCGTACAGTGTTCACAGTGCAGTCGGAAATAAGATGGTAGGTGCCAGAGTTAACGGTAAGCTGGTTCCGATTGAATATGAGATCAAAAACGGCGACCGTATTGAGATCATTACTTCACAGAATTCTCAGGGACCAAGCCGCGACTGGCTGAAACTGGTTAAGAGTACTCAGGCAAAGAACAAGATTAACCAGTGGTTCAAGAAGGAATTAAAAGAAGATAATATCCTTAAGGGCAAGGAGATGCTTGCGCAGTATGCGCGTGCAAAGGGATTTAAGATCGCAAATTATACAAAAACCCAGTATTTGGAGGCTGTTTTGCGTAAATATGGTTTCAGGGACTGGGATTCAGTACTTGCTGCAATTGGTCATGGCGGATTGAAAGAAGGTCAGGTTTTCAATAAGCTGGTGGAGGCATATGATAAGGAAAATAAGAAGAATCTGACAGACGAGCAGGTTCTTGAGGCTGCTTCTGAGACACAGGAAAAGCTTCACATTGCCAAGAGTAAGAGCGGCATTGTGGTAAAAGGAATCCATGATGTGGCAGTCCGTTTTTCCAAGTGCTGTAATCCAATCCCGGGTGATGAGATTGTAGGTTTTGTTACAAGAGGACGTGGGATCACAATTCATCGTACAGATTGTGTCAATGTGCTGAATATGTCTGAGACAGACAGGACACGACTGATTGAGGCAGAGTGGCAGCAGCCTGATACCAAGGAAAAAGAGAAGTATATGGCTGAGATTCAGGTTTATGCAAATAACCGTACAGGGCTTCTTGTGGATCTTTCTAAAATATTTACAGAACGTAAGATCGACCTGCGAAGTATCAACAGCCGTACAAGCAAGCAGGAGAAGGCAACTATTTCCATGAGTTTTGAGATTGGAAGCAAAGAGGAACTGCGTTCCCTGATCGAGAAGATCCGTCAGGTAGAGAGTGTCATTGACGTAGAGAGAACTACAGGCTGATCATGGAAAAATCTGCTGGAACATTATTTTATGGAACTGCTGCAGATTGACAGAAAGGAATAACATGAAGAATTTAGAATTACAGAAATGTATATTAGGACCTGTATATACAAATTGCTATCTCCTTAAGAATAAAGAAACCGGAGAACTGATCATTGTTGATCCCGCAGATTGTCCGGAGAAGATTGAAATGAAGATTTCCCGGATGAATGGAAAACCGGTGGCGATTCTTCTTACCCATGGACATTTTGACCACATTCTGGCTGCACAGGCAGTAAAGGAGAAATATAATATTCCGATTTATGCCTGTCGTCAGGAAGAGGAGATGCTCCGCGAACCTTCGATCAATATGACTGTACATTATGGACAGGGATGTTCTATTGTGCCGGATGTATTTCTGGAGGATCTGGATGTTATCAGACTGGCGGGATTTTCCGTTCAGATGATCCATACACCGGGACATACCAAAGGAAGCTGCTGTTATTATCTGAAAGATGAAGGTGTATTGTTCAGCGGTGATACAGTGTTCTATGGCTCTGTTGGAAGAACGGATTTTCCGGGTGGAAGTACAGCAGAAATCGTGAGAAGTCTCCATAAACTGGTAGATTCGCTTCCTGAAGAGACCGAGGTTTTCCCCGGACATGATGCATCTACCACTATTGGTTATGAAAAGAGGTATAATCCATTTGTGTAAAATAGGCATTCTGTTTGAGAACAGAGATTTTGAACATGATGTTTATGAACTGATCAAAGCGTTTTATCCCGAAGCGGAGATACATACTCTTTATGAAAATGTTGAAGCAGAGTATGACCTCCGCTTCAGTGTGGAACAGGATAATGACAGTTATATCATAAAATACGAAAGGACAGAGAATCTGTCGAAACAGGAAACAGAGCAAAAAGGGGTAATTTCCGCAGACATACTTTCTAAAGAGAATGCAGGCTGTGGAATACAGGATGCTCATGCTCTGAGAAAAGAGAATAAAGATAATATCAAATATGCTCTGTATCAGTTGTTGGTAAAACTGACGGGCAGAACTCTTCCATGGGGAAATCTGACAGGAATACGTCCTGCCAAACTGGCAATGGGAATGATCGAATCCGGAATGAAAAATACGGAAGCAGCCCGGGAGATGCGTGAGAGATATCTGGTAAGTCCGCAGAAAACAGCGCTTGCCATCACTATTGCAAACAGGGAAAGAGAGATTCTGAAGGATATTGACTATGAAAATGGATATAGCCTTTATATTGGAATCCCGTTTTGCCCAAGTATCTGTCTGTATTGTTCCTTCAGCTCCTATCCGCTGAAAGTGTGGGAGAAGAGAACAGATGAATATGTGGAAGCTCTCTGCCGTGAGGTAAGAGAGACTGCTCTTATGATGAAGGGAAGAAAACTGGACACCATCTATATTGGCGGCGGTACCCCGACTACACTGCTTCCACATCAGATCCGTAAGCTCCTGGATACAGTGGGAGAAGCTTTTGGCTATGAAGGACTGGCAGAGTTTACTGTGGAAGCTGGCAGACCGGACAGTATTACACGTGAAAAGCTGATGGCGATCAGGGAGTATCCGGTAACAAGAATTTCCGTAAATCCACAGACTATGAATCAGGAAACCCTGGATATTATCGGTCGCAGACATACTGTGGAGCAGACAAAAGAAGCGTTTCATCTGGCACGAGAGCTGGGATACGATAACATTAACATGGATCTGATCGTAGGTCTTCCGGGTGAGGATATTCACATGGTAGAGCGGACTCTTGAACAGGTTCGTGAACTGGCACCGGACAGTATTACCGTACATTCACTGGCAGTGAAACGTGCAGCAAGGCTGAATATTTTTAAAGAGAAATATCAGGAAATGTCTTTTGAGAATAATCAGGAAATTATGGATCTGACCATGAAAACTGCGTATGAAATGGGAATGGGTCCTTATTATCTGTACAGACAGAAGAATATGAAGGGAAATTTTGAAAATGTTGGCTATGCAAAGGTTGACAAAGCGGGAATTTACAATATACTGATTATGGAGGAAAAACAGCCTATCATCGCACTGGGGGCAGGCGGTTCTTCCAAGCTGGTCTTTGACCATGGACAGAGAATTGAACGTGTGGAGAATGTAAAAGACGTTTCTAATTATATTTCCCGCATTGATGAGATGATCGAGAGAAAACGGACAGCAATAGCTACCTGGCTGTAGGATGTGGAGGTAACATTTTGGACACAGTACAAAAGACAGCGGCAGGTTCACAGCAGAGGATCCTGGAATTTGACCTTGCTTCTGAACTGCATCATGGAATGCTGGTAAGTAATCTGGCTTATGCGGTTGCAGAGGAGATGGGACTGCCGCATGAACAGTGCTATGAGCTTGCAATAGCAGGAATGCTCCATGATATAGGAAAGCTGAAGCTGACAAGTTATATTAACGGACAGGAGCAGGATCCTCTGGTGATCGAGGAACTGAAGTATGTCCGGATGCATTCTACATTGGGATATGAGGAACTTAAAGGGCAGGGATATTCGGATTTTGTATTGGAGAGTATCCTGTACCATCATGAGAATTATGATGGCAGTGGATATCCGTCCAATAAAGCAGGTGATGACATACCCATAGGTGCCCGGATACTCAGAGTCTGCGATGTATATGCAGCATTGATCTCTGACAGACCATACAGAAGAGGATTTGATATTTCTTCAGTTATGGAGTTGATGATCGATGAAGTAAAAAATTTTGATATGCAGGTTTTTCTTGCGTTTCAGAGAGTGGTTCATAATGGAGACGGGCAGAATTTTTATAAAAGAGGAGGACAACATGGCATTAAAGAAGAAACCGGTAACCGGTATGAAGGACATTTTACCAAAAGAGATGGAAATCCGTAATTATGTGATGAACATGATTCGTGAAACATACGGAACATTTGGCTTTTCATCTATAGAGACACCATGTGTGGAACATATTGAAAATCTTTCCAGTAAACAGGGCGGAGAGAATGAGAAACTTATTTTCAAGATCCTGAAACGTGGGGAGAAACTGAAACTTGCGGAAGCAGAGAAAGAAAGTGATCTGGTTGACTCCGGACTTCGCTACGATCTGACTGTGCCGCTTTCCAGATATTATTCCAACAACGCAAATGAGCTTCCGGCTCCTTTTAAGGCACTTCAGATGGGCAATGTGTGGAGAGCAGACAGACCGCAGAGAGGACGTTTCCGTCAGTTTATGCAGTGTGATATTGATATTCTGGGTGAGCCTACTTATCTGGCTGAGATCGAACTGGTTCTTGCTACCACAACGTTGCTCGGAAAGCTGGATTTCCATAACTTTACGATTCGCATCAATGACAGAAAAATCTTAAAAGCGATGGCGCAATACAGTGGATTCCCACAGGAAAGCTTTGACACTGTGTTTATCATTCTGGACAAGATGGACAAGATTGGTCTGGAAGGTGTTGCAGAGGAACTGGAGAAGGAAGGATTTGCAAAAGAGAGCATTGATACTTATCTTGGACTTTTCAAAGAAATCACTTCTGATATCGAAGGTGTTCGCTACTGTAAAGAGAAATTAAAAGATGTTCTGGATCCAAAGGTTGCTGAGGACCTTGAAACAATCATTTCTACTGTAGATTCTGTTAAGACAGCAGATTTTAAGATGTCTTTCGATCCGACTTTGGTACGTGGAATGTCTTATTATACAGGACCGATTTTTGAAATCTCTATGGATGAGTTTGGCGGCAGCGTAGGCGGCGGTGGACGCTATGATGAGATGATCGGTAAATTTACAGGAAACAATACATCTGCCTGCGGATTTTCAATTGGATTCGAGAGAATCGTAATGCTTCTTCTTGAGAGAAATTATGAAATCCCGACAAAGAATGGTAAGAAAGCATATCTTATCGAGAAGAATATGCCGGCAGACAAGATGCTGACGATTCTGAAACAGGCTCAGGAAGAGCGTAATGCCGGAACACAGATCAATATTTCTATTATGAAGAAGAATAAGAAATTCCAGAAAGATCAGATGACAGCAGAGGGCTATACAGAGTTTGTAGAATTCTTTAAAGACAGAATGTAATAATTCGTAACTGTTCAGCAACATTGCGAGATAGCAGACTGCCGGATAGTTACAACAATTCTTATAATATAGAAAGCATGAAAAGAGGAAAGAAACATGGCTGAAAGTATGCAGGGACTGCACAGAACATGCCGATGTGCAGAAGTAACAAAGGAAATGATCGGCAAAGAAGTTGTCCTTATGGGATGGGTTCAGAAAGCCCGCGATAAAGGCGGAATTATTTTCGTAGATTTAAGAGACCGTTCCGGTATCATGCAGCTGATTTTTGAAAATGGCAGCATTGATGAAGAAGGTTTTGCAAAAGCAGGTAAACTGAGAAGTGAATTCGTAATCGCTGTTACCGGTGTGGTAGAAGAAAGAGGCGGCGCTGTTAATAAGAATCTTGCAACAGGTGAAATTGAGCTTCGCGTAAAATCCCTTCGTGTTCTGTCTGAAGCAGAGGTACCTCCGTTCCCAATTGAAGAGAACAGCAAGACAAAAGATGAAATCCGTCTGAAATATCGTTATCTTGACTTAAGAAGACCTGACCTTCAGAAGAATATTATGCTTAAGAGCAAAGTCATGATGCTTACAAGACAGTTCTTCGCAAAAGAAGGATTCCTTGAAATTGAAACTCCGATGCTTGGTAAGAGTACACCGGAAGGTGCAAGAGATTATCTGGTACCGTCTCGTGTTCATCCGGGACATTTCTATGGTCTGCCACAGTCTCCGCAGCTGTACAAACAGCTTCTGATGTGCTCTGGTTATGACCGTTATATCCAGATTGCAAGATGTTTCCGTGACGAAGACCTTCGTGCGGACAGACAGCCGGAATTTACCCAGATCGATATGGAACTCTCTTTTGTAGATGTTGATGACGTAATTGATGTAAATGAGAGATTCCTTGCTTATCTGTTCAAGGAAGTACTTGATATTGATGTAAAACTTCCAATCCAGCGTATCACATGGCAGGAAGCTATGGACAGATTTGGTTCTGATAAACCGGATATGCGTTTCGGAATGGAACTTCATGATGTAAGTGATGTAGTTAAAAACTGTGGATTCAGCGTGTTTACTTCTGCGTTGGAAAATGGCGGCAGTGTTCGTGGTATCAATGCAGAAGGACAGGGCGCTATGCCACGTAAGAAAATTGACAAACTGGTTGAGTTTGCCAAAGGTTATGGTGCAAAAGGCCTTGCATACATTGCAATCGCTGAAGATGGCACAAGAAAATCTTCTTTTGCTAAATTCATGACAGATGAAGAGATGGATGCTCTGGTAGCAGCTATGGATGGTAAAGCAGGAGACTTACTTCTGTTTGCAGCAGATAAGAAGAAACTGGTTTATGATGTACTTGGCGCACTTCGTCTGGAACTTGCAAAGCAGATGGATCTTCTTGATAAGAATGAGTATCGTTTCGTATGGGTAACAGAGTTCCCGCTTCTTGAATGGAGTGAAGAAGAGAATCGTTTCACAGCAATGCATCATCCATTTACCATGCTTATGGAAGAGGACCTTCCACTTCTGGATACAGATCCTGGAAAAGTTCGTGCAAAAGCATATGATATCGTATTAAACGGTAATGAAATTGGTGGAGGAAGTGTCAGAATCCATCAGGATGATATTCAGGAGAGAATGTTTGAAGCACTTGGATTCACAAAAGAAGCTGCTCACGAGCAGTTCGGATTCCTTCTGGACGCATTCAAATATGGAGTTCCGCCTCACGCCGGACTGGCATACGGACTTGACCGTCTGGTAATGCTTATGGCGAAAGTTGACAGCATCCGTGACGTAATCGCATTCCCGAAGGTTAAAGATGCTTCCTGTCTGATGACTCAG
>ERZ773186.953-NODE-953-length-25403-cov-115.131253_pt1 | contig 25403 bp, 19 predicted proteins | sample MGYA00581000_ERZ773186 | MGnify/ENA primary metagenome ERZ773186 (study PRJEB29015, sample SAMEA2737752) | human gut metagenome | biome: human gut; feature: human-associated habitat; material: faeces | place: China | collected 2012 ...
AACACTCTTCTGTCCATCAAAATGGAAATCTGTCTTTGTTAATGCTTTCATTTTATTTAATTTATAATTTATAATTTACAATTTATAATTGAGCCTGCCCCTAGAGCAGTACTGTTAATTATTAATTATCAATTATTAATTTTTAATTGTTTTCTTTTCTTCCGTTCTCTCCTTGTCATACTTGTCGTATGCGTTAACGATGCGGGTTACGAGTTTGTGGCGCACGATATCCTTCTGTCCCAGCTTCACCACTCCGATGCCTTCCACTCCGTCAAGAATCTTGAGCGCCTCCTTCAGTCCGCTTCGCTGTTCGCGTGGCAGGTCAATCTGTGTCAGGTCGCCGGTGATAATCATCTTGGTGTTCATGCCCATACGGGTTAGGAACATGCGAATCTGTTGGGAGGTAGTGTTCTGCGCCTCGTCGAGGATGACGACGGCATCGCTGAGTGTGCGTCCGCGCATAAAGGCGAGCGGAGCAATCTGGATAATGTGCTTTTCCATCATATCCTGCAGCTTTACGGCAGGTATCATGTCTTCCAGCGCATCGTAGAGCGGCTGGAGGTATGGGTCAATTTTGTCTTTCATATCGCCAGGCAGGAAACCGAGTTTTTCGCCGGCTTCTACGGCTGGTCGTGAGAGGATGATTTTCTTGATGGCTTTCTCCTTGAGGGCCTTTACGGCAAGGGCGATGCTGAGATAGGTCTTGCCGGTACCGGCTGGTCCCACGGCAAATACCATGTCGTTCTTCTCGTAAGCATCTATCAGTTGCTGCTGGTTTTCGCTGCGGCTCTTGATAGGTCGGCCACTGATACTGTATACCAGCACGCCTTTCACGCTGTCCGCCTTGGTCTGTTTTCCTTTCACGATGTCCAGGATGTCTTCATCATTGAGCATGTTGTATTTAAGCAAGTGCTTGCGCATCTGCTCAATATCCTCTTCCACCTTTGCCATTTCCTCTTCGTCGCCGAGCACACGAATCACGTTGTCGCGTGCTACGATACGCAACTTAGGATACAGCGATTTAATCATCTGCAGGTGGGCATTGTTCACACCGTAGAACATCACTGGATCGATATCTTCGAGTACAATATGTTTCTCTATCAAAATGTCTTAATTCTATAAAGTTTAAACTATCCTATCTAATATTTTGTTATATAACGCTGCAAAATTACTACTTTTCCATGAAATGAGCAAATTTCGGCGAATAAAACATTCTTTAAATATTAAAAAAGCTATTTTTTCGAGAGTTTTTGTTACCTTTGCAGCTAAATTTGGCGATGCGGTTCCCGTTTTGCCTGAAGAATATAGAATATTATTTCGTGAAAATAAGATAATTATGAAGATTAGTAAGAACAGATATTTACAGGGTTTTGGTATTGTGGTTTTGCTTCTGGCGCTGGTAAGAGTCATCTTTCCGGGAGTAGCAAAACCGAAGGTTGTGGCTGCTGGTGCGGCTGATTCTACGCTCGTGGCAGCGAAGAATTCGGCTGCTTCTGATGCTTCTTCTGCTGAGATTTCTGATGCATCGGCTGATGCTGAAGGGAATGTGGCTGAGGACCTGAAGAAGGATGAACTCTCTGTTATGCCTGATACGGCACAGAGCGGCAAGCCTTCTATCTTCTTCGACAAGGATGGCAAGGAGGTGAAGCATCGCATCTTCTCGGTGCCTCATTTCGGCAATACTTTCCCCGATCAGCAGGATGTGCAGATTCTGGCGGCTACTAAGCATGGTGTGAAACCGGTACAGAACCGTCTGGAGGCGGAGAACAGCAAGGGCAAGCTGGTGTATGTGGGCAGCAACCCTTTCTTTTATGTTGACAAGCTGAACAACAGTATTCCTTACCTGGTGCCTCGTGCCTCTGTGCTGCTCCAGGATATCGGCCGTGCCTATTTCGATTCGCTGCAGATTAAGGGCATTCCGCTGCATAAGATTATCGTGACGAGCATTCTGCGCACCAAGGATGATGTGGCGAAACTGCGTACCCGAAACGGCAATGCTACCGAGAATTCGTGTCATCTCTATGGTACTACCTTCGATATATGCTACAACCGCTACAAGCAGATTCAGACCCGTGAACAGCCTCGCCGACAGGTGCAGAATGATACCCTGAAATGGGTGTTCTCCGAGGTGCTCCGCGATTTCCGCAACAAGAACCGCTGCTATATCAAATATGAGGTGAAGCAGGGGTGCTTCCATATCACCGTGAGATAAATCCTTGGAAAATGTCCCCACACGCCCAGGGGTATAAATAAGGCATGGATTACACGGATTTTTTATGAGATGGTAAATCGCTTAATTTACATGAGCGCTATAAATCCGTGTAATCCGTGCCTAAAAAAACTCAAGTTTATTAGCTCTTTTCCTGAATCTTCTGAAGGTCAGCCTCTTCGCCTACCAGCCAGATGATATCGCCTTTTTCGAATACTCGGGTAGGCAGAACACGGGTCAGGTTCTCCCGGCCCTCTTCCAGTCCTACCACCATACAGTTGTATTTATCCCTTATTCCGCTTTCTATCAGTGTCTTTCCCAGGAATTCGCTGCCGCCGCTGATGATGAGCTGGCTAAGTTTCATCTCGCGCTTTTCTATTTCAGCCTCCTCAGGCAGCAGGTCGCTCTGCAGGGCTGTGTTGAATTTCTGCAGCTGGTCGTCGTTGCCGATTACCTGCAGTTTGTCGCCCGGGAAGATGATCATGTTGCCGTTCGGGATGTTCAGCCGGTGAGAGCCGCGGTGAATGCTGCTCAGGTCTACACCGAACCGCTGGCGCAGATGCAGTTCTCGCAGCGATTTGCCAGTCCAACTGCTATCTTCAGGCACTTCAAATTCGCTGATGTGGATATCCCGGTCTAGCAGTCTGCCCTCGTAGAGCGGCCGCTTTTCGCCATTCACCTGAGCCGCAATATCGCGCGAGCGGAGGTTGTGAACGAAGACGCGCTCCATCACGATGCTACGCTTCTTGATGCGGCGGGAGGTTATCATCAGCATCACTACTGCTGCACCGATGCAGACAATCAGCGCATTGGTAAAGCGCGAGAGGAAATTGATGATGTAGAAGATGAAAGCCAGTGCTATCATAAAGCGCACGAACACCGTAAAGAGCAGCGGCACGCGGTTGATGCTGCTCTCCACCCAGAGGCGTTTCCACTCGGCACTGTGGTTCTTCTTCATCACGATGGCGCGCAGGAACGGCGAGATGAATAGGACGGTGAGCAGACCGGTGATGGCGTTGGCATACCAGTGGAGATGCCAGCCGGGCAGCAGATTGCGCATCAGCGGCAGCACGAAGGTGAACATCAGGGCGATGACGGCTGCCGAAAGGATGGAGTAGGCGGTGGTGTTGACCAGCATCTGTCGGATCAGCGATTTCCACTTGCTCTGCTGCTGCGTCTGGGGATGACTCATCGCAAAATGGTTCAGAATATGGATGAGCTTGTCGGGCAGATGTTTCTCCATCACCTGATAGGTAGGTGTGGCAAGACGGATCATATAAGGTGTAAGGAAGGTGGTGATGACGCTCACTGCTACCACTACCGGATAGAGGAACTTGCTGATGACGCCGAGCGACAGACCCAGCGAGGCGATGATGAAAGAGAACTCACCAATCTGAGCCATCGAGAAACCGCAGCGCATCGCCGACTTCAGCGACTCACCTCCGAGCATGAATCCGAAGGTGCCGAATATCGCCTGACCTACCAGTATCGTGCCCACCAGGGCGAGGATAGGAACGGCATATTCTACCAGAATCTTCGGGTCTACCAGCATACCTACCGATACGAAGAAGATGGCTCCGAAGAGATTCTTTACCGGTTCTACGAGTTTGATAATCTTCTCTGCCTCAATGGTTTCTGCCAGTATGCTGCCCATGACGAAGGATCCGAAGGCGCTGCTGAACCCCACCTTGGTGCTCAGTACCGCCATGCCGCAGCACAGACCCAGCGAAACGATGAGCAGGGTTTCGGCATTGATGAGTTTCCTCACCGAACGCAGGAACCACGGAATGGCGAAGATGCCCACGATAAACCACACGCCCAGGAAGAAGCCTATCTTCACGATAGAGGCAAGCATCTGCCCGCCGTCGGGACTGCTTCCGCTCGCTATCGCCGACAGCATCACCATCATCACGATAGCCAGGATATCTTCTAGTATCAGTACGCTCATCACCATCGAGGCAAACTTCTGGGTGCGCAGCCGCATATCATCGAATGCCTTATATATAATAGTGGTGGAGCTCATGGCGAGCATACCGCCCAGGAAGATGCAGTCCATCCTTCCCCAGCCGAAGCCGTGGCCTACGCTGATGCCCAGCATCATCATGCAGAACACGATGACCACGGTGGCGATGATGGGAGAGGCACCCATCTTCACGATTTTCTTGAACGAGAAGTCGAGACCGAGCGAGAAGAGGGTGAAGATGACACCGATGTCGGCCCAGGTCTGGATATCCGTCTCGTCGACTACCGACATGGTGTAGGGCATGTGTGGCGAAACCAGGAATCCCGCCATGATGTATCCCAGCACCAGCGGCTGCTTGAGCCTTTTGAAGATGAGGGTTACGATGCCTGCTACCATCAGGATGAGGGCAAGGTCTTTTACTAAAAAGGGAATATCTGCCATTAGTTATAGTTTATAATTTATAATTTATAGTTTATAGCGGCTTCGCCGTATTATTTATAGTTTATAGTTAATAGTTAATAGCGGCTTCGCCGTATAGGGGCAAACTTGCTTAAAGAAGAAGGATGCTGATAAAAATAATAGTTTATAGTAGATAAGACGCTTGCTTTGCAGCAAGAAAGCCCTATTAACTATAAACTATTAACTATAAACTAGTTGAGGCTTCTCCTTTGCAGCAAGAATGCCCTATTAACTATAAACTATTAACTATAAACTAATCATTAAATTCTTCTGTGATTTCCGCTATCTTCACGATGGTCTTCACTACCTTCTCCATTACCTGGATGCTCACAAACTCGTGAGGGCCGTGGAAGTTGACACCGCCGGCGAAGATGTTAGGACAAGGCAGACCCTTGAAGCTCAGCTGGGCTCCGTCGGTACCGCCGCGGATAGGTTCTACGCGAGGTGGAACGCCGCTCTCCTGCATCGCTCTGAGCACGATGTCGATGACGTGCATGTTAGGATCAATCTTCTCCTTCATGTTATAGTACTGGTCGTAGATAACCGCCTTTACGGTTCCGTCGCCATACTTCTCGTTCATCTTGTTTACGCAGTCCTCGATGAAGTCCTTGCGGCTTTCAAACCTGTTGCGGTCGTGATCGCGGATGATGTAGCTGAGCTTTGCCTCCTCGCAGCGGCTCTCGATGCCGATGAGGTGGTAGAAACCCTGGTAGCCTTCAGTCTGCTCAGGAGTCTCGTTCTCAGGAATCATGTTCTGGAATTCCACAGCCAGTCGGCTTGCATTCACCATCTTTCCCTTGGCATAGCCTGTATGAACGCTCACGCCCTTGATGATGATTTTAGCTCCGGCTGCATTGAAGTTCTCGTATTCCAGGTCGCCCAGGTCACCGCCATCTACGGTGTAAGCCCAGTCGCAGCCAAACTTCTCTACGTCGAAATGATGTGCACCCATACCGATTTCCTCGTCAGGATTGAAACCTACTCGGATGTCGCCGTGCTTGATTTCGTCGTGGTCGCGCAGATAGCACATAGCCTGTACGATTTCAGCGATGCCCGCCTTGTCGTCAGCACCCAGCAGGGTAGTACCGTCTGTCACGATGATATCCTCTCCCTTGTGAGCCTTCAGCTCTGGGAAAGTCTCAACGCTTGAGATGATGCCCGGGCTCAGCTCGATGTCGTTGCCGTCATAGTTCTTGATGACGCGCGCCTTTACATCCTTTCCGCTGGCATCAGGCGATGTATCCATGTGTGAAATAAATCCGATGGTAGGAGTCTTTTTCTTGGTATTGCTCTTCAGGGTGGCATAGATATAGCCCATGTCATCCATTTCGACATCGCTCAGTCCTTCGTTCTCAAGTTCCTTCTTCAGGTACTTGGCAAATTCGAGCTGTTTTGCCGTACTAGGCACGCTGGTCGATTCTTCGCTCGACTGTGTGTCGAATTTCGTATAGTTTATAAATCGTTCTACTAAATCCATGTTTTCAATTATTAATCATTTCTGTTGTTTCGGGTGATCTCGGTGGGATTCAAACCCACGACCTTCAGAACCGGAATCTGACGCTCTATTCAGCTAAGCTACGAGACCCTCTTTTCTGCCGCCCCTTTCTCCGGTTGTATGACATCGAAACGGGAAGTCGACTGCAAAATTACTGCTTTTATTTGAAATAACCAAATATTTTGGGCAGATTTTTTTATATATATAATGTGTATTTGCAAATTGTTCTACAAAATGCTACTAAAAAACTTAAAAATGCTATCATTTTGCGAAAAAATACGGAAAAATGCTTGCAGATTAATTATTATTTTGTACCTTTGCAGCGCAAATACTAAATATGAAATAAAAATGAGCAATTTGATAAAACCTGAAGGGTACAAGGCGCTGCTGGATATGCGCCAGACCGAAATGGGTATTAAAATGATAAAAGAATTCTTCCAGCAAAACCTGAGCACCGAGCTCCGTCTGCGTCGCGTTACCGCTCCGCTCTTCGTATTGAAGGGTCTTGGTATCAATGATGACCTGAACGGCGTAGAGCGCCCTGTAAGTTTCCCTATCAAGGATTTGGGCGAAGCCCAGGCTGAGGTGGTTCATTCTCTTGCCAAGTGGAAGCGACTGACGCTTGCCGAGTATGAGATTGAGCCTGCTTATGGCGTATATACAGATATGAACGCCATCCGTGCTGACGAGGAGCTGGATAATCTTCATTCGCTCTATGTTGACCAGTGGGACTGGGAGGCTGTGATTACCAAGGAAGACCGTACCATCGCCTTCCTCGAGAATATCGTGCGCCGCATCTATGGTGCCATCTTGCGTACCGAGTTCCTGGCTTGCGAGCATTATCCTCAGCTGAAGCCTTTCCTGCCTAAGGAGATTCATTTTATTCATGCGCAGGATTTGCTCGATATGTATCCAGACCTTTCTCCTAAGGAGCGTGAGGATGCTATCTGCAAGAAGTACGGCGCTGTATTTGTAGAGGGCATCGGAGGTAAGTTGAGCGATGGCAAGAAGCATGATGGCCGAGCTCCTGACTATGATGACTGGAGCACCGTGGCTGAGAACGGCAAGATGGGACTGAATGGTGATATCCTCATCTGGTATCCTGTTCTGGGTCGCAGTTTCGAGCTCAGTTCTATGGGTATCCGTGTCGACAAGGAGAGTCTGCTGCGTCAGCTTAAGCTGGAGGGCAAGGAGGATAGAGAGAAGCTTTACTTCCATCAGCAGCTCCTGAACGACAAGTTGCCTCTGAGCATTGGTGGCGGTATCGGCCAGAGCCGTCTGTGTATGGTATTGCTTCATAAGGCTCACATTGGTGAGATCCAGGCTAGCATCTGGCCTGAGGAGATGCGCAAGGAGGCTGAGGAAGCGGGCATGAACCTCATTTAAGCTTTTCTGCCGGTGCGTCATGGTGTGTACTGTGATGTGCTGCATATTCAGTTGATCTTTTTAAGATAATAATAATTTGCTTACGAAGGCTCCCGGTGCTTTTCTGCATCGGGGGCTTTTTTTTGTTGTGTGTCGGTATGACACTAACCTAGTTGGTTCAAATTCCCCAGAACGCCCCGTTTCTGCCGTTTTCGGGGTCTTCATTGATGACCGGCGTCTTCCATCATTTATAACCCGTGTTGGTCTTAATAGAAGACTCGAGCGAGGCACAAAAGACTGTTCTTTCGATTGCCGGTGCAAAGATATGAAGATTTCTGGTATCTACCAAATTTAGACATGTGATAAGGAGCGATTTTCAGCAGCTTACGATTTGAAACTTAGTAAAGAGAAATAACTCTATGTTTCATGGGACGCATCTCTATGTTTTGCGGTGTAGAAAACTATGTTTTGCGCTATAAACCAGTATATTACAAAGTAATAACCGATTACGTGGAACGTATTCAGTATTCAGTATTCAGTTTTTTTCGCTGTTGTTACCACTCTCTGTATAGATAGTATATTATATATATAATAATATATATATATATAATATAAAATAATTACTTACAATTTGTAACCATATAAAAGGTAACTATCGCGAAAAAAACTGAATACTGAATACTGAATAACCTCTTGGGCATCATACGCCCGGGTATAATGGCAGCATTTGGGGAAGATAGTACTAGTTTCTCCACTCCGTATAGGTTGTCCTACATGGAGTGGAGAATTTCGTATCGTGTGGAGTATCTTCTATGTCATGACCAGATCCAGGTCCTTTGTGAGCTTTTTCATCGCCGGGTTCTTCTCCATAAGAAGTTCCAGAACTTCATTCTTGGTCAGAACCTTGCCTACCTCTTCCTGGTCGGCAAGGCGGTAGCTGATGCTCAGTTCGCTGTTGTGAAGCCCTAAGACGAAAGTCTTGAGAATGCGGTTCTTGATGTTCAAAACGTCGTCTAGTAAGAGCTGGTTGTTGATGATAACCTCTATCTGCGGATAGTTGGTTATCTTCGGTACAATACTCTTCATGCGGTTGGCTAAGCCTATGAAATCCAGCTTGTTCTGCATTCTCATGCACATACTGAACCATGTTGCTTCCACCTGCTCCTGGGTGAACTCGTTCTGGTCGCCCGTGATGGTCGCTTTTTCCTCATTGGTATCATCATACGGACTGTGCAGACGGCGCTGGTTCTCCTCCCTCTTCTTCAGGTTAGAGAAAGTCATGCCTATGCCGCCCAGCTTGATATTCTTGAGTCGTGGCTTGTGAGGCGATGCAGCATCAATAGCAGCTCCGGCAGCGGCTGAGTCTTCAGGAGAGGCAGATGCGGCTGCGGTGGCAGATGCAGAATAAGATGCAGAATAAGATGCAGCATTGGAGGCTGCAGAAGCGGCTGCTGAGGCTCCGGAAGAAGGCACAGCAGTAGCTGTAGCAGCAGACGCTCCCGGCTGTGATGACCGGTTTTCGCTGCTGCCAGAAGGCTCAGAACCTGCACCCTGAGAGGCAAGCTTAGACTGAGCCAGGAGTTTCTGAAACAGGGATTTTAATCTATTGGGCGTACGCCCCGCACTAGGCACATCCTGATCCTCGGGCTGCGTAATCTGGCCTATCTGTATCAGGGTGAGCTCTACCAGTAATCGCTTGTTGCTGCTGGCGCGGTAATGGATATCGCACTGGTTCATCAGTTCCAGCGCCTTATATAAGAAAGGTGTAGGTGCCTTCTGGGCCTGAGCCTGGAACTTGGCTTTCTGGTCGTCGCTGGTCTCGAGCAGAGGCAGGGTCTGAGGATCCTTCGCCATCATCACATTGCGCACATGCTTGGCAAGCCCCTGTATCATGTTGCCGCCATCGAAACCGCGGCTCAGAATGCCGTCGAGTGTAACCATCATCTCGGCCACCTTATTCTCCAGAGCCAGGTCTACCAGACGGAAATAGTTGTCGCTGTCGAGCACGTTCAGGTCCTCGATCACCTTCTGGTAAGTGATGTTGCCCATGCAGAAGCTGGCAGCCTGGTCGAAGATAGAGAGGGCATCGCGCATACCTCCGTCAGCCTTTTCGGCTATCACGGCGAGCGCCTGCTCTTCATATTGTATGCCTTCCTTCTCAGCCACCATCTTCAGGTGGTTGATGGTGTTGGCTACCGTCATTCGCTCGAAGTCGTAAATCTGGCATCGGCTCAGGATGGTAGGCAGAATCTTATGCTTCTCGGTAGTGGCGAGGATGAAGATGACATGCTGAGGCGGCTCTTCCAGCGTCTTGAGAAAGGCGTTGAAGGCGGCTGTAGAGAGCATGTGGACCTCGTCGATGATAAACACCTTATACTTGCCCACCTGAGGCGGGATGCGGGTCTGCTCCATCAGAACCTTAATCTGGTCAACACCGTTGTTGCTGGCGGCATCCAGCTCGAAGATGTTGTAGGAACGCTGCTCATTGAAGGCACGGCAGCTCTCACATTCGTTGCATGCCTCGCCGTCTTCACGAGGATGCTCGCAGTTGATTGCCTTCGCAAAAATGCGGGCACAAGTGGTTTTTCCCACACCTCTCGGACCGCAGAAAAGATAGGCGTGCGCCAGCTTGCCGCTCTTCACTGCATTCTTCAAAGTGGTGGTCAATGCACTCTGTCCGACAACCGAATCGAAGGTCATCGGACGGTACTTTCTTGCAGAAACTATATACTCTTCCATTATTTTTTCTTAATTGATGATGCAAAGATAACAAAAAAATATTATCTTTGCAAACAAATTCGGAAGAAATGAGTAAAAAACTTGGTATTATATGGAATTATCTCGCTCATTATAAGTATCTTATAGTGATTGTAGCGGGTGTTCTGGTAGTTGGTGTAGTTGACGACAACAGTGTAAGACAGCACATTAAGTACCAGATAGAGATAGCTACGCTCCGTTCGGAGATAGAAAAATATCGTGAGCAGTATGAAAACGACAAGCATACCCTGCGTGATATGCAGCATGGTGCGCGGGCATTTGAGAAGATAGCCCGCCAGCGTTATTTCATGAAGGCTGATGATGAAGACATCTTTGTATTGAGTTCGGATATTCCGGAAAAAACTAACGAACAAGACGAAAATGAAACAATTGAGTAAACTGGAAAGTGCTATTTTCTTGCTGGGCGGCGTGCTGATGGTTGTCGGTGCGGCTTGCTTCGCATTTGGTTTTTCACATCCGCAGCTGGTGCAGGTAACGAGCTGGGGGTTCCTGCTGGGCACCATACTGTTCAGTGTAATGCAGGCGATGCAGTTCTATGAGGGACCTTCGCTGGTTATCCACCGCCTGAAGCGCATGCAGTATGTAGCAGACATCTTCTTCGTGCTCTCAGGCATCTCGATGGTAGATACGGTGTATGCTTTCCTGCGCCGCTGGTTTGAGAATTATGAGACCTATATCACCTATTTCTATAATAAGTGGGTAGTCTTCCTCCTCATAGCAGCTCTGCTGGAACTGTATACCACGCATCGCATCTCTCATGAACTGAAGAAGGAAAACAATCAGTAATATGGAAGGACGAGAAAAAAGCTTTCGGTGGTCAATAGGAGTGCAAACAAAACATAAATCTTGTAAGAATGAATTAAATTGCAGCAATTTATTTCGTCAGTTCAAATTAAGATTGTATTTTTGTTCACCGAAAGTGATATAGATAGCTTATGAATAGAATATTTTACGCATTCATTGCCTTGATGGCACTTGCATCTTGTGCCAACAGTTACGATATCTCGGGTACTTCTAACGTAAGTACTCTGGACGGACGCATGCTGTACCTTAAGATACTGGAAAACAACGATTTCAAGAACGTGGATTCTTGCGATGTAGTGCATGGACAGTTCCATTTTCAGGGTTCTGTCGACTCTATGAAGATGGCGAATATCTTCATGGATGATGACCCTGTGCTGCCGCTGGTGCTGGAGAGTGGAAGCATTACGGTGAAGCTCGATGATACACAGCAGGTGGTAAGCGGTACTCCTATGAACGATAAACTCTTCGGATTCTTCAAGAAATACCAGCAGATTCAGAATCAGTTGCGCGAATTGGTACACAAGCACGACCAGGCTATCATGAACGGTAGCGATATGGTGGCTGTCAACAAGCAGCTGAACGAGGAATCCATCCGCCTTTCTGAGCAGGAAGACAAGCTCATCACTTCGTTTGTTACCGACAACTTCAACAATGTGCTGGGTCCGGGCGTCTTCTTCCTCGTTACAATGGGCAACCAGTATCCGATGCTCTCTCCTTGGATTGAGGATATCATGAGCAAGGCTACCGACTATTTCAAGAATGATCCTTATGTAAAGGACTATTATAAGAAAGCTCAAGAGAATCAGGAGATTATGAACGGTACGCGAGATGCCCAGAGCGGCGTGCAGCCAGAGATGGAAGCGGCTCCACAGGTAAATCCTGATGCGGCTCCGGCACCTACAGCCAACGAACTGGCTGCGCCTACGATTCCTGAAAAACAGGAAGGTCAGGAGTAGAAACAGGGCTCTTCCAAGGTCTTGGGCATTAACATCTTGTAAAACTCTTCATTTTATAAGTTTAGTAATATGAAATTAATCAAGAATGGAACCATTATAAATGAGGGTCGCTCTTTTGTGGGCGACCTCTTGTTGGATGGTGAATTTATCAAGGAGATATATGAAGGCGAGGCACCCCGTGGCAATTACGATGAAGTCATCGATGCCTCGGGGTGTTTTGTTTTGCCGGGTGTGATTGATGATCATGTTCACTTCCGTGAGCCGGGACTTACGCAGAAGGCTGACATCGAGAGCGAAAGCCGTGCTGCTGCCTTTGGTGGTGTGACCAGTTATTTTGAGATGCCTAACACGGTACCTCAGACTACCACTCTGGAGGCCTGGCAGGCAAAGCGGCAGCTGGGCGCTGAGAAGAGTCATGTGAACTACAGTTTCTTCTTTGGTGCTACCAATGATAATGTAAATGATTTTGAACAGCTCGATACGCATCGTGTTCCGGGAATCAAGCTCTTTATGGGCTCCAGTACGGGCAATATGCTGGTGGATAAATATGAGGCGCTGCAGGCTATCTTCAAGAAGGCGAAAGAGCTGGATTTGCCGGTGATGACCCACTGTGAGGATACCGAAATCATTAACCGCAACATGCAGCTGGCTAAGCAGAAATGGGGTGAAGACCCTGCCGTAGAACATCATCCGGAAATACGCAGCGAGGAGGCTTGCTATGAAAGCAGCCGTCTGGCGGTGCTGCTGGCTAAGGAAAGCGGGGCGCATCTCCATATCGCTCACGTTACTACGGCTAAGGAACTGGAGTTCTTCGGTAAGGATGAAAATATTACAGGCGAGGCTGTTGTGGCTCATCTCATGTTCTCGGATAAAGATTACGCTGTGAAGGGCGTACGCATCAAATGCAACCCTGCAGTAAAGACCGCTGCTGATCGAGAAGCTTTGCGTAAGGCGCTGAGTAATGGTAAGATAACTGTAGTAGGTACCGATCATGCTCCTCATCAGTTGAAGGATAAACAGGGCGGTTGTGCCAAGGCTGCATCAGGTATGCCAATGGTACAGTTCTCGCTGGTAAGCATGCTGAAACTTGTTGACGAAAAGGTAATCAGTATTGAGCGCCTGGTTGAACTGATGTGCCATAATCCAGCCCGTCTGTTCCATATCAGTCAGCGCGGCTTCCTGCGTCCGGGTTATAAGGCAGATGTCGTTGTGGTGCGCAAGGGAGAGCCTTGGAAGGTGACTGCAGAGGTGATTCAGAGCAAGTGTAAATGGAGCCCTGTAGCGGGTGATGAGTTTGCATGGAAAGTGGAACAGACTTTCTGTAACGGTAGTCTAATCTATAACAAAGGCGTGTTTGATGCCGCTTGCAGAGGAGAGGAACTGGAGTTCAGAAACAATTCCTGAAAAAGGGAAATTTTACGGGAATTGTAAAATAAAATATCGTATCGGATGCGAAGAATAGTATACAATATAAGCGAAATTGAGCCATATATCAACTGGCTATACTTTTATCATGCCTGGGGATTGAGCGGCAAACCTCGAGAGGAAAAGGAAAAACTGAAGGCTGAGGCGCTCGATATGCTCCATTCATGGGAAGGCGAATATCATACCTATGCCGTCTTCGGACTCTTCGAGGCGAACAGTGAGGGGGATGATATCTGGCTGGAAGGGCAGAAAGTCCGCTTCCCGATGCTCCGTCAGCAGCATCCGGCGGCTCAGGGAGAACCCAATCTCTGTCTGGCTGATTTCATCCGTCCTCTGGACAGTGGAATAACAGACCGGCTGGGTATCTTCTGCACGACGGTAGATGGCGGTCTGGAGAAGAAATATCGCTCGGACGACTACCTCAATATGATGGCACAGACACTCTGCGACCGGTTGGCAGAAGCCACGGCAGAGAAGTTGCACGAAGAGGTGAGACGCTGCATCTGGGGCTATGCTCCCGACGAGCAGCTGAGCATCGAAGACCAGCATCAGGAACGCTATCAGGGCATCCGTCCGGCTATAGGATATCCTTCGCTGCCCGATACCAGTGCCAACTTCATCATCGACCAGCTCATCGATATGAGTCAGGTGGGCATCCGGCTCACCACAAGCGGAATGATGACGCCTCATGCCAGTGTCTCGGGGCTGATGTTTGCACATCCCAAGTCGCGGTATTTCGAACTGGGACGGATAGGAGACGACCAGCTTCGCGACTATGCACAGCGCAGAGGAGTGCCTGTGCAGGCAATGAAAACGTATCTTCAATCAAGTTTGATCAAGAAATGATAGCAAGAATATTGATACCCGTAGTGGTATTCACCCTGTTGCCGTATCTGTGGATATATAAAAGGTATGGCAAGTTACGGCTGAAGAGTCTCTGGCAGCGGGTGCTCTTCTGGTTGCCGGCTTTCGTGGTTATCGCCTACAGTGCATATATCACGATGCTGCCCAACTTCCTGCCACGCAATCCGGTGCTCATCGACATCTGGTTTGTGATAATGGCAGTATGTGCGGTGCCGCAGTTTGTCTTCAGCCTGTTCAGTGTCTTCGGTTGGTGCTGTATGCGGCTCCTTCACGGCCATCGCAACTGGGGCAAGCTCCTCGGACTGGTAGTGGGAGCGGTGGCGTTCTTCTGCTTTATCTACGGATTTACCGAAGGTTTTCCTAAGATGCAAGTCAAGCGTATCACCATCTATGTACCTAATCTGCCGAAGTCTTTCGAGGGCTATCGTATCGTTCAGTTCAGCGACATCCATCTCGGGTCATACTATGGCTGGCGTGGTCATCTGCCTCAGCGCGATATCGACAGCATTAATGCCGAAAAACCTGATCTGATTTGCTTTACAGGTGATTTACAGAATGTTACGCCCGATGAACTGCCTGAGTATCAGGCGCTGCTCAGCAGTCTGAAAGCCAGAGATGGCGTGATGAGTGTGCTGGGCAATCACGATTACACCTATTATATGGATGTAGATGATGAGCAGGAGATAGCTGCGCTCGAGAAGCGGATGCAGGACTTCCAGCGGAGTTGCGGATGGCGCCTGCTGATGAATGAGCATGTGGCGGTACATAGAGGCGCTGACAGCATCTATGTGGCTGGTACAGAGAACTATGACAAACCCAAGCGAACCAATGTAAGAAAGGCGCTGTATGGCATCAGACCGGGCTCTTTCGTGCTGATGCTGCAGCATATTCCGAAGCAATGGCGCGAGACCTGGCCTTCTACTATTAATAAGGAGAAGGATGAGGATGGCGATGTGATAGGACCTGACAGGAAGGATTCGCTGGTCGTAGCACCGCAGCTTACGCTGAGTGGTCATACGCATGCGGGGCAGATCAGTATCCTGGGCTTGCGTCCGTCGATGTTTACTCCTTATGATTACGGCCTCTTCGAGGAGGAGGGTTGCCAGCTCTATACCACATCGGGTCTGGGCGGTACCGTTCCAATCCGCATCGGGGCTACGGCAGAAATCGTGGTCATCACACTGAAGAGAAAATAAGGAGTGTTGAATGTTAAATGTTGAGTGTTAAATTATTCATTCTTAATAAAAAATGAAGTACTTATATCGTCTGTATCAGCTTGTGATATGCTTGCCTATCCTCTTGTTGGCTAGCGTTTTAACCAGTGTAACTACTGTTTTGGGATGTATGCTGGGTAATGGTCATTTCTGGGGTTATTATCCTGGTAAGTATTGGTCCTGGCTTTGGGTCCGCATCCTCCTTCTGCCTGTAAAAGTAGAGGGACGTGAGCATCTCAAGAAGAACCAGAGTTATGTTTTCGTGGCCAATCATCAGGGCGCTTTCGATATCTTCCTGATTTACGGCTTCCTGGGCAGAAACTTCAAGTGGATGATGAAGAAGGGCTTGCGCAAAGTGCCTCTCATCGGTATCGCCTGTGAGTATGCGCACCACATCTTTGTAGACAAGAGCGGACCTTCTAAGATCCGTGCTTCTTATGACCGTGCTCGTGAGGTGCTTAAAGAGGGCATGTCGCTGGTGGTATTCCCTGAAGGTGCCCGCACGTTTACGGGTCATATGGGCGTGTTTCGCCGTGGCGCTTTCATGCTTGCCGATGAACTGCAGTTGCCGGTATGTCCGCTTTCCATCAATGGCAGTTTCGATGTGAAGCCTCGTATGAAGGACATCTACTGGGCTTTCTGGCATCCTCTGAAGCTCACTATTCATGAGCCTATTGAGCCGATTGGCAAGGGAGCTGACAATATCAAGAACCAGATGAACAAGAGCTATGAGGCGATCATGAACGGGCTTGACAAGAAATATCAGGGTTTTGTAGAGAATCCGGACCAATAATTTCGGTTTTTCGCTTGTTATTTCAAAAATAAGTTGTAATTTTGCATCTGTATTACATTATTTAGTATCAGAATCATTAAAATTAGAAGAAGTTATGAGTGATAGCATAGTAATCATTCCTACATATAATGAGAAGGAAAATATCGAGAAAATCATCCGTGCTGTCTTCGGTCTCGAAAAGCAGTTTGATATCCTCGTTATCGATGACGGAAGTCCTGACGGTACTGCTGCCATTGTTAAGGGCTTGATGGCTAATGAGTTTGCCGGTCGTCTGCATATCCTGGAGCGTTCGGGTAAACTCGGTTTGGGTACTGCCTATATCATGGGCTTCAAATGGTCATTGAAGCAGGGCTATGACTTCATCTTCGAGATGGATGCCGACTTCAGTCATGATCCTAATGATTTGCCTCGTCTCTATGCGGCAACTCACGATGAGGGGTATGATGTGGCTGTAGGCTCAAGATATATTTCGGGTGTGAACGTGGTCAACTGGCCTATCGGACGCGTTTTGATGAGCTATTTCGCTTCTAAATACGTACGTATCGTAACCGGATTTAAGGTGAATGATACCACAGCTGGATTCGTCTGCTACCGACGTAAGGTGTTGGAAACCATAGATTTGGATGCTATCCGCTTCAAGGGCTATGCTTTCCAGATAGAGATGAAATATACGGCTCATCGAATAGGTTTCAAGATCAAGGAGGTGCCGGTCATCTTTGTTAACCGTCGTGAAGGTGTGAGCAAGATGAGTGGTGGCATCTTTGGTGAGGCTTTCTTTGGCGTGATGCGACTGCGCCTGGATGGCTGGTTCAAGAAATATCCGAAGAAGGATTAATACTCAGTAATCACTACTCAGTAATCAGTAATCACTAATCAGTACTTGGATGGAAATCCAAAAGATAGAAAAAACATACGGGCGTTCGCCACAGGCGGATGCCCTCTTTGATTTGATGGGGAAGAAGTCGGTTCATTCCATTTTTCTCCAGGGTTTGCTGTGCTCTTCAGCTCCGATGTTCTTTGCTTCTCTGCAGGGGAAGATGAGGCGTTCGGTACTCTTCGTACTGGATGATGCCGATGAAGCAGGCTATTTTTATCACGATCTCACTCAGATGATGGGGCAGGAGAAGGTCTTCTTCTTTCCTTCCAGCTATCGGCGTGCCGTGAAATACGGGCAGCGTGATGCAGCGAACGAAATCCTACGTACAGAGGTGCTGGCGCGCCTCTCTTCGGGAGGACATTTCCCGGTAGTCACTTATCCCGATGCACTGGCAGAACTCGTTGTGGCTAAGCAGAATCTGGATGAACGGATTCTGAAACTGACTGTAGGTCAGCAGATTGCTCAGACCGATGTGGTTCATACTCTGCGCGATTTCGAACTCAAAGAAACCGATTATGTTTATGAACCGGGCCAGTTTGCCGTGCGTGGAAGCATCCTCGATGTCTATTCCTACAGCTGCGAATATCCGTTCCGTATCGACTTCTTCGGCGATGAGATTGACACCATCCGTACCTTTGATGTTGAGACCCAGCTCTCGCAGGCAAAGCGCACAGAGATAGAAATCGTGCCCGAACTCGCCCATATCGAGAGCAACAAGCAGTGTTTCCTCAATTTCCTCTCCGAAAGTACGCCAGTCGTTGCGAAAGACCTTTCTTTCGTTTGCGACCGCATCGGTCAGATCTATACCGAAGGCTTCTCATCGCAGAGCCTTACCGAGCAGCTGGAGGGAGCTACTGAGGTAGAGGCTGAGCGCATCAGACATGACATGAAGACCGAGCTCAACCTCGTTTCTCCGCTCGATTTCAAGAAGGCAGTAGCGGCTCATCTCCGTATCGAGTTCGGCAAGGTCGCTCCGCCAGAGAGTTCGGCTGTGATACCTTTCAATATCGCTCCACAGCCTCTTTTCCATAAGAATTTCAATTTGCTTTGCCAGACTCTGGAGGATTTCCTGCTCCAGGGTTACACCTTATATATATTGGCAGATAGCCAGAAGCAGCAACAGCGCCTGAAGGATATCTTTGAAAGCGAAGAGCTGAAGCGCTACGCCATCCGTTTTACACCGGTAGACAAGACGCTTCATGAAGGCTTTACTGACCATGACAAGAAGTGCTGTTTCTTTACCGATCATCAGATTTTTGACCGTTTTCATAAATATAACCTGCGCTCAGATAAAGCGAGAGCCGGCAAGATGGCACTCACCATGAAGGAACTGCAGGAGATGGAAGTGGGAGATTTTATCGTGCATGTAGACTTCGGTATCGGCAAGTTCGGCGGTCTGGTTAGGGTTCCTACGGGCAACAGCTATCAGGAAATGATCCGCATCGTCTATACGAACAATGACAAGGTGGATGTTTCTATCCACTCGCTTTATAAAATCAGCAAATATCGCCGCAGCGATACCGGTACTCCGCCTCGCCTGTCTACACTGGGTACAGGTGCCTGGGACAAACTCAAGGACAAAGCTAAGAAGCGAATCAAGGACATTGCGCGCGACCTGATCAAACTCTATGCCCAGCGCCGACGCGAGAAGGGATTCGCCTTCAGTGCCGACAATTATCTGCAGCATACGCTGGAGGCTTCCTTCCTGTATGAAGATACGCCAGACCAGAATAAGGCTACTCAGGAGGTGAAGAAGGATATGGAGAGCGGCAGACCGATGGACCGTCTGGTTTGTGGCGATGTGGGCTTCGGCAAGACTGAGGTCGCCATCCGTGCAGCCTTCAAGGCAGCGTGCGACAGCAAGCAGGTTGCGGTGCTGGTGCCTACTACCGTTCTGGCTTTCCAGCACTATCAGACTTTCAAAAAGCGTCTGGAAGGCATGCCTGTAAGGGTAGACTATCTCAGTAGAGCCCGTACAACGAAGGAAACCAGAGAGGTGCTTGACGCCCTGAAAGAGGGTAAGATTGATATCCTCATAGGTACACATAAGCTGATATCAAAGACCGTGAAATGGCATGACCTGGGACTGCTCGTCATCGATGAAGAGCAGAAGTTCGGTGTGTCTACCAAAGAGAAACTCCGTCAGCTCAAGGTAAATGTCGATACACTCACGATGAGTGCCACTCCGATTCCGCGAACCCTCCAGTTCTCTCTGATGGGCGCCCGGGATATGAGTATCATGCGCACTCCGCCACCTAACCGTTATCCGATTCATACCGAACTGGTAACGTTTAGTAGTGAAGTTATCTGCGATGCCATCAATTTCGAGATGAGCCGAAACGGACAGGTTTATTTCGTATGCGACAGAATATCCAAGCTTCCGGAACTTAAGATGCTCATCGAGAAGCATATTCCAGACTGTAGAGTAGCAATCGGTCACGGACAGATGAAGCCTGAGGATTTGGAGAAAATCATCATGGGCTTTATCAATTACGATTATGATGTACTGCTTTCTACCACTATTGTAGAGAACGGTATCGACATTTCCAATGCCAATACGATTATCGTGAGCGATGCTCATCACTTCGGATTGAGTGACCTGCATCAGATGCGTGGACGCGTAGGAAGAAGCAACAAGAAGGCTTTCTGCTATCTGATGGCGCCACCTAAGAGTGCACTTACTCCTGAGGCGCGTCGCCGTCTGGAGGCGCTGGAGACGTTCAGCGAACTGGGTAGCGGCTTCAATCTCGCCATGCAGGACCTGGATATCCGCGGTGCGGGTAATCTGCTGGGCTCTGAGCAGAGCGGTTTTATGGAAGATCTGGGTTATGAAACCTACCAGAAGATTCTCTCTCAGGCTGTCACAGAGTTGAAGAACGAGGAGTTCTGTGATCTTTATCAGGAGAAGATGGATGAAGGTGCCCAGCTTACGGGTGATGATTTCGTTGACGATTGTGGCATAGAGAGCGATCTGGAGATGTATTTTCCTCAGACTTATGTGCCGGGTGACAGTGAGCGCATGCTCCTTTATCGTGAACTGGACCGTCTGGAGAGCGATGAGGAAGTAGAGGCTTACCGCAAGCGTATGATAGACCGTTTTGGTCCTGTGCCTCATGAAGCAGATGAACTGATGCATGTGGTAGGTCTGCGTAGGGTAGGCAAGAAGCTAGGTTGCGAGAAGATTATTCTCAAGCAGGGCTATATGCAGATGCAGTTTGTGAGCAATGTAAACAGTCCGTTCTACAGAAGTCAGATGTTTAATCGCATACTCGCTTACGTTACCAGTCATATTCAAGATTGTGTTCTGAAGGAAAAAATCAACAAGCGAATGCTTCGCATCAATGATGTGAAGACTGTAGGGCAGGCTGTAAATCTGTTGAATCAGATATCGCAGATAGATTTAGGTAATGAAAAGAAATAATCTGTGTCTACAGTCTATGGGTAAAAATCCTGTATCAATTGTGAAAGTAGACAATGAAACAGACTGTTGATTTATACTGAAAGGTTAGAAATCTGACAACGTTACATGATGATATGTCAACTTTACATGATAATATGTTTCAGTTTAGTGTATAAAAAAAACATTGGAATCTCAATATCCCTATTGAACTCCAATGTTTTATTTTTTTGTATAAGTAAAAGATGATGATAAGCGTTTCACAACGCATTTTGAATTTTTCTGTTGCAAAGATACTATTTTTCATTATAATATAGGGGTAATATTTTGTATTTTATGGGGTAATATTTGATTAAATTTATAAAAATGAAACTGAAAACACATTTATATAACAAATAATACCTGTAGAATGAACTATTTTATGGGATAAAAATAAAAAAATAGTGGAAAAACACATAAAAAAGTTCTTTATTTCATTTTTTATTTGTACCTTTGTTCAGGCATACAACAATTTTAAATATATATATAAACATGAGACAGAAAAAGTACATCTTAAGCGAGCAGGAACTTCCTACTCAGTGGTACAACATTCAGGCAGATATGCCTAACAAACCATTGCCACCGTTGAACCCTCAGACACACCAGCCAATGAATGCTGATGATTTGTCACACGTATTTAATAAGGAGTGCTCAAAGCAGGAACTTGATACAGAGCACGCTTGGATTGATATTCCGGAAGATGTGCTGGAGAAGTACACCTTCTACCGTTCAACCCCTCTTGTACGTGCTTACGCCCTTGAGGAGGCACTCGGTACTCCGGCGCATATCTATTTCAAGAATGAGAGTATCAATCCGTTAGGCTCTCATAAAATCAATTCAGCCATTCCTCAGTGCTACTACTGTAAGCAGGAGGGTGATACCAATGTCACTACAGAGACTGGTGCAGGCCAGTGGGGTGCAGCCCTCTCTTATGCAGCAAAACTCTACGGCCTGGAGGCTGCAGTTTATCAGGTAAAGATTACCATGCAGCAGAAACCATACCGTTCCAGCATCATGCGTACGTTTGGAGCCACAGTAGAGGGTTCTCCTTCCATGAGTACACGCGCAGGTAAGAACATTATCACACGTGATCCTCATCATCCTGGTTCGCTCGGTACTGCCATCAGTGAGGCTGTTGAACTGGCTACAACCACACCGGGCTGTAAGTATACGCTGGGTTCTGTGCTCAATCATGTGGCACTTCACCAGACCATTATCGGTCTAGAGGCAGAGAAGCAGATGGCGATGGCAGGTGAGTATCCTGATCAGGTGATTGCTTGTTTCGGTGGTGGTAGTAACTTTGGTGGTATTGCCTTCCCATTCCTCCGTCACAACTTCACAGGCGAGCGCCATACTGAGTTTATTGCTGCAGAGCCGGAGAGCTGTCCTAAGCTGACTCGCGGTAAGTTCGAGTATGATTTCGGTGATGAGGCAGGTTACACTCCATTGCTGCCAATGTTTACTCTGGGTCATGATTTCAAGCCTGCCAACATTCATGCAGGTGGTCTCCGTTATCATGGTGCAGGCATGATTATCTCCCAGCTTCTGAAGGATGGTTACCTGCATGGTGTAGATATCCCTCAGCTGGAGTCATTCAAGGCGGGTATGCTCTTTGCACAGACCGAGGGTATCATTCCTGCTCCAGAGAGCTGTCATGCGATTGCAGCTGCTATACGTGAGGCTCTGAAGGCTAAGGAAGAGGGCAAGGAGAAGGTTATCCTGTTCTGTCTCTCAGGTCATGGACTTATCGATATGCCGTCTTACGATAGCTTTATCAATGGCGATTTGCACGATTATTCTGTGAGTGATGAAGAAATCCAGCAGTTCCTCAAGGATGTGCCAAAGGTTGACTAATTTTCAGTTAACAGTTAATAGTTTATAGCAAACAGTTGACAATTATTCTTTGAGATATATTGAAATAACAATATCACATTATAAAAGAAGCCAGGCTGCGAAAAGCAACCTGGCTTTTTATTTAGAGATTCTATTCTCTTTTATTTAGAAATTCTATTCTCTGTTCGAGACTTCTATCTTTCATTAGAAGTTCAACCACTCTTCGATAGCCTTAGCGATGACATCGAAGCTTGTGGTAGGCTCGAAGCGGGCTACAACCTGACCCTTCTTGTTAACGAGGAACTTGGTGAAGTTCCACTTGATATCGGCACTCTCCTTGTAGTTAGGATCAGCCTCGCTCAACATCTTGTCGAGAACAGGGTAGAGAGGGTGGCTCTCGTCCCAACCAGCAAAGCCCTTACATTCTTTCAGAAATTTGAAGAGAGGGGCAGCATCGTCTCCGTTTACCTTGATCTTCTTGTAGCGCTGGAACTCTGTGCCGTATGTAAGCTTGCAGAACTGATGAATGCTTTCATCTGTACCAGGGGCTTGCTGACCAAACTGGTTGCAAGGAAAATCAAGTATTTCGAAACCTTGAGAATGATAGGTCTCATAAAGTTTCTCCAGTTCCTCATACTGAGGGGTGAAACCACACTTTGTAGCGGTGTTAACGATGAGCAGCACTTCGTTGGCATACTCCTTGAGGGAAACATCCTTTCCCTTTCTGTCTTTAACAGAAAATTCGTAAACAGTTCTCATTTTTTTTATCTTTATGTATGTGTTATCTATATTTCCGATCTCAACTTATATGATCTAGAGTGCAAAGATACTACTTTTCTCTAAGAATACTTCAAGAGTTTTTTTAAAAATTCTAAAAATCGAACAAAATCATAGATGAAGGAATAAGCGTAATATATATAATGTAGATAGATATTGTATATCTAGGTAAACAGATACCATATACCTGAGTATAGATATCGGTTAGATATAGAATATAGAAGAATAAAATATGTAGACGATATAACTACACAATATCAGTATGAAACAGCATAAAAATAAAAAATGCAGGATTTTCACAAACCCTGCATTCCTTTTTCTTTACCTCTTTTTCCTCAAAAAAACAAAGAAAAAGAGGTTTACGATTAATCTATCATTTAACTTTTCTAAGAACTTGTTGCAAAGGTACTACATTTTCTTATAACACCAAACTTTTTCTCAGTTTTTTTTCAGTAAAAAGGGAAAATTAATCAAATACCCCCCCCCATTTTTGTATTTTTTTTGCAATATTCGGTCAAAAAACAAAGCAAAACGGCTCAATTTTATGACTATTCTGCTTTTTTCCTTGCTTGAACGTTTTGCTGTGTACGATAACGAAGAAGGCTGTGCCCGGCAACAACTGAAGATATGTTCTGTAATATGTATTACTTTTTTGTCAATACAGATAAAAGCAGCCATCAGTAATGATGACTGCTTTCATCTGTAATTATGCGGGCTATCCCTGCGTTCTGTTTCGGTATTCAGTAGGCACGATACCCGTTTCTTTCTTGAATACTTTCGAGAAATACTTAGGGTCGGTGAAACCTACTGCGAAGGCGATACTGGTCAGTGTATCGTCTGTCTTGCGCAACATCTCGCATGCCTTCTTGATACGTATATGGCGAACGAAGTCTACCGGTGTCATTCCGGTTGTTGCTTTCACCTTATTATATAGTACGCTTCGGCTCATACCGATTTCGTTCGAGATGTCATCAATCTTGAGTTCCGGGTTGCCTGCATTTTCAACAACAAACCTGAAGATACGCATCATGGTTCTGTCTTGAATCTGTGCTGCCATAAATGCCAGCTCGCTGTTTGGGTCAACCGCTTCGTTCTCGGCACTAGTTTCAGCCTGGTTAAGAGCAGGCAGAGGAGCTGCTGCTGGCTGTATTCTCAGGGCTGCTATGGCATCTTTATCGCCAGTTTCCTTCAGTTTTCTGATGACATCCATCTGAATGTTGCGGCGCTGGGTGAGGATAGCCTCTATTCGGCCGAGCAGATAAGGGGTAGAGAATGGCTTGGTGATATAGGCATCAACACCTTCATCAAAGCCTCGCTGCTGGTCTTCTACGCTTGCCTTGGCCGAGAGAATCATCACTGGGATGTTGTTGAGGGTGGTATCCTGCTTAATCTCGTGAATCATCGACAAACCATCCATCACAGGCATGGTAACGTCTGTAAGGATAAAGTCGGGCGTCTCCTTGCGCGCCATTACCAAGCCAGCCTTTCCGTTCTCTGCGAGCAGCACGTTATAGGTAGGCGAGAGGATACTGTAGAGGAACTTGCGCAGGTCGGCATTGTCTTCAACTACCAGTACCGTCTGGTCTTTGTGTTCCGCTTCTTGTGCTTCTTTCTGTTCCTTGCCCATTTCTTCCAGTCGTTCAGCCTCTTCATCCTTTTCTTCTTTCTGTTTGTTGGTTTCTTCCAGATAGTCAGATGCATTGTGGTCGTCAATCTGGCCATTCGCTTTTTCTCTTTCTGCCAGGTCGTAATCTTCCTCGGTCAGACCGCTGTTCGTATGGAAGTTTGCATTGCTACCATATCTCTGAACCTTGTCCAGCATTACCAGCATTTCGTTAGCATTGTCTATTACCATTCTCAGCAGTTCCTTGCCCTTTCGGGTGATACCCGGCTCGGTATCTAGAATGGTTTTTACCGGGGCTCCGATGAGCGTTAGAGGGGTTCTCAGACGGTTGGCAGCATCGTTGTAGAACTCGTTCTTCATCACGCTCATCTCGTGGGTTACGTTCTCGCGCTGGCGCTGGTTGTAGGTATAGAAGATTGCGCCTACGATACCGAAGAGCAGAAGCAGCATCAGAAATTTGCCCCAGATGCTCTCCCAGAAGGTAGGGCGCACTTCGATAGGCAGTTCTGCCACATACTTGCTCCATACACC
>ERZ773186.997-NODE-997-length-24711-cov-30.473191_pt1 | contig 24711 bp, 24 predicted proteins | sample MGYA00581000_ERZ773186 | MGnify/ENA primary metagenome ERZ773186 (study PRJEB29015, sample SAMEA2737752) | human gut metagenome | biome: human gut; feature: human-associated habitat; material: faeces | place: China | collected 2012 ...
AAGCACATAAACGCTGAAAGTACTTGGCTGGAGACGGCCTGGGAGGATAAGAAGTCGCCGGTTCATAGCTTCTATAGGCTATGGTTTATAGAAGCTCAATATGGCGGTCGTGGTGAAGTGGTTAACACACTGGATTGTGGCTCCAGCACGCGTGGGTTCGATCCCCACCGATCGCCCCATATTATAGGGGTATAGCTCAATTGGTAGAGCAACGGTCTCCAAAACCGTAGGTTGTGAGTTCAAGTCTTACTGCCCCTGCCATTTATGCGGAGCAGTACTCAAGAGGCTGAAGAGGACGGTTTGCTAAATCGTTAGGGTCGCAAGGCTGCGGAGGTTCGAATCCTCTCTGCTCCGCCATTTCGTGAATAAAGGCATCAGATTTATCTGGTGCCTTTTTTGCTGTCTATATGGTAATTTGAGCTACGAACCTTATTAAGTTTACTTATAACTTGACTGAATTGTATTTTGGCATTATCATTAATTCCAACAAAGTATTGACTAATGGAACACACTGTGTTAGTATATTATTCGTTAGTACTTTAATAGAGTAAAGAGTAAAAGCTGCTTATAATGGAGGCGTACCCATGACTTCTGATAATATGGATTATATTACAATTGCCCTGCCTAAGGGAAAACTATTTGGCATTTCCGCTGATCTGCTGGCTAAGGCAGGCTATACAGCTCAGGATCTAAGTGAAAAATCTCGCAAGCTGGTTATTACTAATGAGGAAAAGAAAATCAGATTTATCATTAGTAAGACAGCAGATGTACCAACCTATGTGGAATACGGTGCAGCTGATATTGGTATCATCGGCAAGGATGTTTTAACTGAGTCCGGTATGGATGTTTACGAGCTGTTGGATCTGGGCTTTGGCCGCTGTCATTTGATGATGGCTGTAAACAAGGCTTGCAAGCGTGAAAAGCTGACAGATTACGCCCATACTAGAGTGGCCACCAAATTCCCACATATTGCAGAGAAATTCTTTAACAGCAAGGGTATGCAGATGGAATATATTAAGCTGAATGGCTCCATTGAGCTGGGACCTATTGTAGGCCTCTCAGAGAGCATTGTGGATATAGTGGAAACTGGCACTACCTTGAAGGAAAACAATCTAGAGGAAATTGCCTATATAATGGATGCTACAGCAAGATTGATTTGCAATAGAGTTAGCTTTAAACTAAAATTTGATAGAATCAATCAGCTTACTGAGGATTTGAAGCAGATTTTGGCTATGGCAGAGGAGGAAAAGAAATGAGAATTATCAATGTAAAGGATATGGGCCTGGAGGCTGTAGAAAAATTACTGAAGAAGCCAGCCTTTGATCAGGTTGAATTGAATCCTCGCATTCGGGAGGCCAACAAAAAGCTTTTTGGTGCAGATCTCACCGCAGCTGAAATTGTGGATAAAATCGTTGGAGATGTGCGCCGCGATGGTGACGAGGCTGTTATTAAATATACCAAGCTGATTGATAGAACTGAATTTAAGCCAGAGGAATTCGTAGTTACTGAGTCTGAATATGAGGCTGCCTATCAGGAGGCTGATCCTGCAGTTGTGAAATCCCTCCGCAAGGCTGCCGAGAATGTGCGTCGTTATCATCAGGAGCAGAAGCCTAATTCCTGGATGACCTATCGTGACAAGGGCTCTATTTTAGGTCAGTCCGTAATACCTTTGGATAGAGTTGGTATTTACGTGCCAGGAGGTACAGCAGCTTATCCTTCCTCTGTAATCATGAATGCCATGCCAGCCGTAGTAGCCGGTGTAAAAGAAATTATTATGATGGTGCCACCAAAGAATGGCAAAATCAATCCATATGTATTGGTAGCCGCTAAGGAAGCCGGTGTGTCCAAAATATTTAAAATCGGTGGTGCTCAGGCTATTGCTGCTATGGCCTTTGGTACGGAAACCATTCCTAGAGTAGATAAGATTACTGGTCCAGGCAATATTTTTGTTACCCTGGCCAAAAAGGCTGTTTATGGACACTGTGATATTGATATGCTGGCTGGCCCTAGTGAAATTCTCATTGTGGCAGATAAGACCGCAGATCCTGCTTATACTGCAGCGGATATGCTAAGTCAGGCTGAACATGATATGCTGGCCTCCAGTATTGTAATTACTGATAGCCCTGAGCTGTCTGAAAAGGTAGCTGCGGAGGCAGAGAAGCAGCTGAAGGTATTGCCAAGAGAAGAAATTACCAGAGCTTCACTGGATAGGAATGGTATGATTATTATAACAGAGGATATTACGCAGGCTGTAGAGCTGGCTAATGTTTCTGCCCCAGAGCATATGGAGGTACTGACTGAGCAGCCATTCCAGCTGCTGCCATATATTCGTCATGCTGGTGCGGTATTCCTGGGAGCATATTCTCCAGAGCCTTTAGGAGATTATTTTGCAGGGCCAAATCATGTACTGCCTACTGGTGGTACAGCCAGATATTATTCTGTTCTTAATGTAGAAACCTTTATGAAGCGCACCAGCATTATTTCCTATACGCAGGAACAGCTGGATGCTGTTAGCGATGATGTAATTCGCTTGGCGGAGGCAGAGGGATTGCAGGCTCATGCTAACGCTGTAAAGTTAAGAAAGCTTTGATGCCGTTATAAAACTACTAGTATAGAGAGTAGGGATAAAATGACCAGAGTAAAAAAACTTAGATATAGAAGCAAATTAGGGGATATGCCCTCCTATGATGTGGTGGAAAGAGAGTGGAAGGTTAAGGTAAATGCCAATGAATGTGGTATGAACCTGCCACCTATGGTGGAGGACAGGGTGATGGGCCGTTTAAGCCGTGTAGCCTTCAACCGTTACCCTAATGAGGATTTGGAGCAGCTCATGGAGTCCATTGCTGATAATTATGGACTGCAAAAGGAAAATGTCCTTATTGGCAATGGCTCTAGTGAAATCATTGAGAAGCTGTTTTTTGCCTTTGGTGGCAGAAATCTGACTGTGGTCTATCCACAGCCATCCTTCTCTATGTATCATATATATGCCAAGGCTGCCGAGGCTCGTTCTGTGGTGGTAGATCTGAATAAAGAGGATTATAGCCTGAATGTGCGGGAGTTTATTCAGAAGGTAAATGATTCCAAGGCATCTCTGGCTGTGGTTTGCAATCCTAACAATCCAACTGGCAATGCCTTGCCTTTGGAGGATATAGAAAACATTGCCCAGCATACCAGCTGTGCCCTGCTGATTGACGAGGCCTATGTGGAGTTTTATGGTCAGTCTGCTGCATCTCTTTTGAAGAAATATCCCAAGCTGCTAGTAGCCAGAACCTTCTCCAAGGCCTACGGCCTGGCAGCCATACGCTGTGGTTATCTTTTAGGGGATGCCGAGGTTATTGCTATGGTGGCCAAAACCTTTATGCCATATCATATGGATGTGCTGACACTGGTAACAGCAGATACTGTTTTCCAGATGCGGGATGAATATGTACCAAGAATACAGCAGATGATTGCTGAAAGAAACCGTATGTCAGAATTATATGCTTCCTTACCAGGCTTTAAGGTGTATCCTTCTCAGACCAATTTTATATTGGTAAAATATGAAAAGGCTGTTCCTCTTAACGAAGAGCTGGTTAATATGAGTATTGGTGTCCGTAGCTTTGGTTCTGCTCCTGGACTGGAAAACTGCCTGAGAATTTCCATGGGCACCAGACAGGAAAATGATCAGGTCTTTGACGCTATAAAAAGCTTTGTGGAAGCAAATCAGTAATTTGTAAGGTGGTGGCAGCTGTGGAGCAGCACAGAAGCAGTAACATTATTCGTGAAACCAAGGAAACATCTGTGGATCTAACAATTGATTTGGATGGCAAGGGCAGAACTGATATCACTACAGGTATTGGCTTTTTTGACCATATGCTGAATCTTTTTGGTGCGCACGGCAGATTTGATTTAGTAGTAAATTGTGAGGGAGATATTCAGGTAGATGGTCATCATACCGTAGAGGATATTGGTATTGCCCTTGGTCAGGCTGTAAGCAAAGCCCTAGGAGATAAGCGAGGTATTACCCGTTATGGCACCTTCTTCCTGCCTATGGATGAAACCCTGGCTATGGTATCTCTGGACATAAGTGGCCGGCCGTATCTGGTTTATGATGCTGGCGGAGATATGGCACCTATGATTGGTCAATACGATACAGAGCTGACAGAGGAATTTCTGCGGGCCTTTGCCTTTAATGCAGGCATTACCCTCCATGTGAAGATTATGTATGGTACCAATTCCCATCATAAGGTGGAGGCGATTTTCAAGGCATTGGGCAGAGCGCTGCATCAGGCTGTGGCTATTAATCAGGAAACAGCCAATGAGATTCCTTCCACCAAGGGCCTGCTGTAATAGGAGAAAAAAGATGATTGCAGTTATAGATTATGGAGTAGGCAATCTGTTTAGTGTAGAAAAGGCATTAATGCAGTTTGCCACAGATGTATTAATTACTGGTGATAAGGAATTGATTGCCAAAGCAGATAAGCTGGTATTGCCGGGAGTTGGAGATTTTGGAGAATGCATGAGCAATTTGGAGGCAACAGGGTTGATTCCAACTATTAGGGAATGTATTGCCAAGGGTACCCCTTTGCTGGGAATTTGCATAGGTGAACAGATTCTCTTTGAGGGAAGTGAGGAATCTCCAGAGGCCAAAGGCTTGGGAATTTTCAAGGGGATGGTGCGCAGGATTCAGGCACCTGGCTTGAAGGTTCCTCATATGGGCTGGAATTCTGTAACCTTTAGCCAGCCGAACCATCCTTTATTTGCCCATTTGGGAGAGCATCCGTATTTTTATTTTGTACACAGCTATCATTGTGTACCAGAGGATGCGAGTATTATTACAGCCACTACGGAATATGGCGAAAAGCTGACTGCTGCTGTGGCCAAGGATAATGTAATGGCAACCCAGTTCCATCCCGAAAAATCCGGTGATGTGGGACTGCAGGTTTTGAAAAACTTTATTGAAATGTAAATTATTGGCTTCTGATGGGAGAGTAAAATATGGTAATTTTTCCTGCAATAGATATTCGTGGTGGCAAATGTGTCCGCTTGTTCAAAGGAGATTTTGCTCAGGAAACAGTATTTAGTGATAAACCAGAAGATATGGCTGTCAAATGGCAGCAGCAGGGCGGAAAATTCCTGCATCTAGTTGACTTGGATGGAGCTTTAGCCGGCAAATCCCAGAACCTTGAAGTGGTTAAGAGAATTATTGCTAGTGTGGATATTCCTGTAGAGCTGGGGGGCGGCATCCGGACCATGGAGAATATCGATGAAGTTCTGGCCTTGGGGGTAAGGAGAGTAATTCTTGGCTCTGTGGCAGTCCAAAATCCCGAGCTGGTAAAGGAAGCCTGTGATAAATACGGTGATCGTATTGTAGTAGGCATTGATGCCAAGGATGGCATTGTGGCTGTAGATGGCTGGGGTGTATCTGGCAATGTGGAGGTAGTAGAGCTGGCCAAAAAAATGGCGGCAGCCGGGGTAAAAACCATTATTTACACAGATATTTCCAGAGATGGCACCTTGTCAGGGGTAAATGTAGAAGCCACAGCTAAATTGGCTAGAGAAAGCGGAGTAAAGGTGGTGGCCTCCGGCGGTGTGAAATCTCTGGAGGACATTAAGGCCCTGCTGCCATATGAAAAGGATGGCATTGAGGGCGTGATTGTGGGTAAATCCATTTATACTGGCAGTCTGAAGCTTCAGGAGGCAATTGCCTTAGTAGAGGAGGCACAGTAATGTATACCAAGCGTATTATTCCCTGCCTGGACGTAAAAAATGGCCGGGTAGTTAAGGGAACCAATTTTGTAGGGCTGCGGGATGCAGGTGATCCAGTAGAGCTGGCTCACCGCTATGATTTGGAGCGCTGTGACGAGCTGGTATTTTTGGATATTACAGCTTCCAATGAACAGCGTGATACCATAGTACAGGTGGCAAGGGACTGTGCCTCTCAGGTATTTATTCCCTTTACCATTGGTGGCGGTATCCGCACTACAGAGGATATGCGAAAAATGCTAAAGGCAGGAGCGGATAAAACCTCTGTAAATACAGCCGCCGTAAAAAATCCTGACCTGATTCGTCAGGGAGCAGAGAAATTTGGCCGTCAATGTATTGTTCTGGCTGTAGATGCCCGTCGCAATGGGGAAAACAGCTGGGAGGTTTATGTTAATGGCGGTAGAACACCTACCGGCCTGGATGTTATTGAATGGGTAAAAAAGGCAACAGAGCTAGGGGCAGGAGAAATTCTGCTTACCAGCATGGATGCTGATGGTACTAAGGATGGTTATGATATACCTCTTACCAGAGCTGTGTCAGAGGCTGTAAATGTACCTGTTATTGCTTCTGGCGGTGCAGGTACTATGGAGCATTTTTATGATGTACTGACAGAGGGCAAGGCTGATGCTGTTTTGGCAGCCTCTGTTTTCCATTATGGTCAGTATACAGTGCGTCAGGTAAAGGAATATCTCAAATCCAGAGGAGTGGAGGTTAGATTCTGATGCTGGATATTTCAATGATTAAATTCGATGAAAAAGGTCTTGTACCAGCAGTGGTGCAGGAGGAAAATGGCCAGGTTTTGATGCTGGCCTATATGAATAAGGAGTCTCTGGAGAAAACTTTGGAAACAGGTACTACCTGGTTCTGGAGCCGCAGCCGTCAGGAGCTGTGGAACAAGGGAGCGACCTCCGGCAATATGCAGCAGGTTAAGGATATGTATTATGACTGTGATGGGGATACTATTCTGGTTATCGTCCATCAGCAGGGTTCTGGTGCCTGTCATACAGGAACCTATTCCTGCTTTAGCGGTCGTCGGCTTATACCAAATAACAAGGCTCTGGCTGTGGTAGATCAGCCTGAGCCAGATAAATATGCCTTGGCTGGTATTCTTAACGAACTGTACGATGTTATTAAGGATCGTCAGTTAAATCCCAAGGAAGGCTCTTATACCAATTACCTTTTTGAAAAAGGCCAGGATAAGATTCTGAAAAAGGTGGGAGAGGAAGCTGTAGAGACAGTTATTGCCTCCAAGAATCTTAACAAGGAAGAAATTATTTACGAGATGGGAGATCTTTGGTATCACTGTCTGGTATTGCTGGCTTATCATAATATCAAGCCAGAGGAGGTTTTTGCTGAGTTGATAAATCGCCATAACGGGGGAGATTATCACAAATTCACTGGTAAAACCGGCATCCGTCCTGTAGACTAAAAAGGCGCAAAAAAAGACTGTCGCAGCTGCGACAGTCTTTTATTTGTGCAATATGTATTTTACTGCTACATAGCCTACACCATAAAGCATAAGCATAGGAATGGCCATCATGCACTGACTGATAATATCCGGCGGGGTAAGCAGGGCACCAATAACAAAACATACAAGGATGACAATGCGGAATTTGGCTGCCAGCATATCTGAGGTAATAATTCCCAGCCATGCTAAAATCATCATAATTAGTGGCATTTCAAAGAGCATTCCAAAGGGAAGCACAAAGGTGATAATGAAGTCAAAATAGCTTCCAGCAGACAAAAATGGCTGGAAGTCAGCACTGCCCATGCCCAGGAAGAAATTCATGGCTAGCGGCAATACCAATTTAAAGGAAAATAGCAGGCCTGCCACAAACAAAAGTACAGAAACTGGCACCAGTATGGACAGCAGCAATCTTTCCCGCATGGTGAGGGCTGGGAGAAGAAAGGCCCAGGCCTGATAAAAGATAATAGGTAAGGCAAATAAAAAGCCTGAGAAAATAGTTACCTTTACATAGACAAAGAAAGCCTCGGCAGGCTGCATATAATAAAGCTTGCCAGCTGGCTCCAAAAGAAAGGCCATAATCTCATCCAGAAAATTATAAGCTGCAGCAGCACCTATGGCTACTGCCAGCAGGCTGTACAAAATACGTTTGCGCAGCTCTGTCAGATGCCCCAATATGGTCATATCTTCACTGGTATCCTGCTGTGGGGGCTGGTAGCTTTCTGTAGGCAGTGGATGCTGGTCATTTGAAGTATCTGTCATCTTATTATGCCTTTTTGTCTGTATTATCAGTGGACTTCTTTTCCTCTTCTACAGTAACATTCTCAACGATGTTTTTCTCTGCATTGCGGAACTCTCTGATACTCTTGCCCAATGCTCTGCCTACATCTGGCAGCTTGCCAGGGCCAAATACTACCAATGCGATAACCAAGATCAGAATCAGCTCGGTAACACCAATTCCACTAAACATAATATTTCTCCTTTCGCAAATCAAAATATCTAACGGCTCTTATTATAACACAGTACCTTGGATTATACCTAATATAATTTTTTGAATAAATTTGCGGCTTATGTATTGCTTTCAATTAGCAAAAGTAATATTATTTATGTATGTGTATAAATGATAGCTATTCTAGGAGATGATGTTATTTCTGTTGTTGCTGATATTGAAAGAAAAAAGAATATCACAAAAGCTGAGCTTCAGTATTTGCTGGAGGGAAATGAAGGAGAGCTTCTAGGCCAGCGGGCGGCAGCAGTAAGGCAGGAGATTTATGGCCAGGCTGTTTTTATTCGGGGACTTATTGAATTTACCAACTACTGCAAAAATAACTGCTATTATTGCGGTATCCGCCGAGGCAACAAGTTGGCTGAACGCTATCGCCTTACGGAGGAAGAAATTCTTGCCTGCTGTCAGGAAGGCTACAGACTGGGCTTTCGCACCTTTGTACTCCAGGGTGGAGAGGACGAATATTTCACAGATGCTAGAATGTGTCATATTATTCGCAGTATCAAGGAACAGTATCCTGATTGCGCTATAACCCTTTCCATTGGAGAAAAAAGCGCTGAAAGCTACCAACAGTATTTTCAAGCTGGTGCTGATAGATACCTGCTGCGGCATGAAACTGCCAATGAAGCTCATTATAGTCAGCTGCATCCTGCTGAAATGTCCTTGCAGCATCGCAAGAAGTGCTTGTATACTCTTAGAGATATAGGCTATCAGGTGGGAGCAGGCTTTATGGTAGGCTCGCCGGGACAGACTGTGGATACCATATATGAGGATTTGCAGTTTCTTAGGGAGTTAAAGCCTCATATGGTAGGCATAGGGCCATTTATCCCTCAGCATGAAACTCCCTTTGGCCAAAAGCCTGGGGGAACTGTGGAAAGGACAGTAACCCTGCTGTCTATAATAAGGCTATTACTGCCCCATGTACTTTTGCCAGCTACCACAGCCTTGGGAACCATTGATCCTGTAGGCAGGGAAAAGGGGCTGCGGGCAGGCGCCAATGTGGTAATGCCAAATCTGTCCCCAAAATCAGTGCGGAAAAAATACGCATTATATGATGCCAAAATCTGTACTGGAGAAGAAGCAGCTGAGTGTATCAACTGTTTAAAAAATCGTGTAGAAAGTACCGGTTATACGGTAGTCTGCGATCGCGGAGATTACAGACCATAGGAGAGAGTAAAATGTATGATGTAAAATCCATGAAGGCAGAGGAGTTTATCTCTGACGAGGAAATTCAGGCAACCCTGAAATATGCTGACGAAAACAAGGATAATATGGAGGTTGTGGATAAGATTATTGCCAAGGCTAAGCTGGGCAAGGGACTTACCCATCGTGAGGCTTCCGTACTTTTGGCTTGTGACAACGAGGCCAAGCTGCAGGAAATCTATGATTTGGCTCGTCAGATTAAGGAGGATTACTACGGCAATCGCATTGTGTTGTTTGCCCCATTGTATCTTTCCAATTATTGTGTCAACGGCTGTCTGTATTGCCCTTATCATGCCAAGAATAAGCACATCAGCCGTAAGAAGCTGACTCAGGATGAGATTCGCAAGGAAGTTATTGCCCTGCAGGATATGGGCCACAAGCGCCTGGCTATTGAGCTGGGAGAGGACCCTGTAAACAATCCTATTGAATATGTGCTGGAATCCATCAACACTATTTATAATATTAAGCATAAGAACGGTGCTATCCGCCGTGTTAATGTAAATATTGCTGCTACTACTGTGGAGAACTACAGAAAGCTTCATGAAGCAGGCATTGGTACATATATCCTGTTCCAGGAAACCTATAACAAGGAAGGCTATGAAAAGCTGCATCCAACTGGACCAAAGCATGATTATGCTTATCACACAGAGGCAATGGATAGAGCTCAGGCTGGTGGTATTGATGATGTAGGCTTAGGTGTACTTTTCGGCTTGCAGATGTATCGCTATGAATTTGCCGGCCTGTTAATGCATGCTGAGCATCTGGAGGCTGTTCATGGTGTAGGCCCACATACCATTAGCGTACCTCGTGTCAAGAAAGCAGATGATATTGATCCAGATGCTTTTGACAATGGTATCAGTGATGAAATGTTTGAGAAAATTATTGCTTTGATTCGCGTGGCTGTTCCATATACTGGTATGATTATTTCCACCCGTGAGGGCAAGGCTGTGCGGGAAAAGGCTTTGGAATTTGGTATTTCCCAGATAAGCGGTGGCTCCCGTACTAGCGTAGGCGGTTATGTGGAGGAGGAGTCAGAGGATGATAACTCTGCTCAGTTTGATGTTAGTGATAGAAGAACTCTGGATCAGGTAATAAGCTGGCTGATAGATTTGGGCTATGTACCAAGCTTCTGTACAGCCTGCTATCGTGAGGGACGCACTGGTGACAGATTTATGTCCCTGTGCAAGAGCAAGCAGATTCTGAACTGCTGCCATCCAAATGCTCTGATGACCTTGAAGGAATATCTGGAGGATTATGCCAGTGAGGAAACCAAGGCAAAGGGCATGGCCATGATTAATGAGGAATTGCAGAAGATTCCAAATGAGAAGGTTAGAAGAATTGCTGCTGAGCATATTGCTGATATTAGTGGTGGCAAGAGAGATTTCAGGTTCTAATTATGGCAGAATTAAATGAAGTACCAAATGCCAATCGTCTGCATATTGGCATTTTTGGCAAAACCAATAGTGGCAAGTCCTCCCTGCTGAATATTATTACTGGCCAGAGCACCTCCATTGTTTCTGATGTGGCAGGCACTACTACAGATGTGGTGTACAAGGCTATGGAAATCAATCCCCTGGGGCCTTGTGTCCTTATGGATACAGCAGGCTTAGAGGACAATACGGCTTTAGGGGCTCAGCGGTTGGAGAAAACTCAACTGGCTATGGACAAGGCAGATATGGCCATTATTGTTTTCCCGGCAGATGGCAGACAGGATTTTGCTTCTGAACTGCAGCTGCTGGCTAGGTTCCGGCAGAAAAATATTCCTGTGCTTTGTCTGATAAATGATTTTTCTGACAATAAAGAAGCTGTGGCTGATTTGCAGGACAGATTGGCAGAGAGATTGAAGGACAGCAAGATAAAAGCTGTGGTGGCAGATTGCAGTCATGCTGGCAATATAGATGAGCTGCGTATGGCTTTGGCTAGCTTAATGCCAGAGGATTTTGACACAGAATATATTACTGGGCGGCTGGTGTCTGAGGATGATGTAGTGCTGTTGGTAATGCCCCAGGATATTCAGGCTCCTAAGCGGCGGTTGATTTTGCCCCAGGTTCAGACTATTAGAGAGCTGTTGGATAGAAAATGCCTTGTTATCAGTGCTACAGCAGATAAATACCAGCAGGCCCTGTCCCAGCTAAAGACAGCTCCTAAGCTGATAATTACGGATTCTCAGGTTTTTAAATATGTTTATGAGCATAAACCAGCAGAAAGCCGTTTAACCTCCTTTTCCGTACTTTTTGCAGCCTATAAGGGGGATTTGGCCTACTACATTGAGGGAGCAAAGCATATAGACAGCTTGACAGAAAATTCCAAGGTGTTGATTGCGGAATGTTGTACTCATGCTCCTCTGCAGGAGGATATTGGCCGTGTGAAGATTCCAGCTCTCCTGCGGAAGCGTTTTGGGGCCAAGCTGCAGGTGGATGTGGTTAGCGGCACCGATTTTCCTGAAAATTTGTCAGCCTATGATTTAGTTATTCAATGTGGCGGCTGTATGTTTAATCGGCAGTTTATTATGACCAGGATAGAAAAAGCAAGGGCCGAGGCTGTACCTATGACAAATTATGGCATTACCATTGCTTATTTGACAGGAATTCTGGACAAAATTTCATTTTAGGGGTAATATATACTGAGTATGGTATTTGCCCTATTGGTTATTTGAGAATGGAGACATGATGATATACTCGTTGTGGTGTATATCATCATGTCTTTATGTTGAACATTACAAATAATTTACAGCTTCATGGTGGTATATATTTTTTTAATAATTCCATAAATATGAAATATTTTTTATAATTATTCAATAGTGGTAAAATAATAAATGTAAATTATTGTGTGTTTTTATATTATTGTGTTAGGCGAAAAATAAGGAGAGTTTGTATGACTAACAAAATATCTCGGCGCAAGTTTTTAAAGGTTGTGGCTGGGTCTGGCGTAGTCGGCTTTGGCGTAATGGCAGCCGGCTGCAAGGGTGATCCATCAGGAGCCCAGGGATGGATACCTAATCAGTATCAGGGAAAAGGCGACTTCCCTGTAAACCTGAAAGGCCGTGTGGCCATTAGCCAGGATAACCCATCTATCGAGCGAGATGATGAGAAGTGTATTCTGTGTGGTCAGTGTGTAGAGGCCTGTAAGAATGTTATGGGCGTCTATGGTAATTACCCATTGCCATTGAAGAATGAAGTGGCCTGTGTAGGCTGCGGTCAGTGCACCATTGCCTGCCCTTCCGGTGCTATTACTGAAAAGCGTAATATTCAGGATGTGTTGGCAGCTATTGATGATGATAGCAAGCACGTTGTAGTACAGACAGCACCAGCCACCAAGGTTTCTCTGGGCGAGGAATTTGGCATGGAGCCTGGTGCCAGTGTAGGCAAGAAGATGGTTGGTGCCTTGAAGGAGGCAGGTTTTGACGCCGTATTTGACACCTGCTTCTCCGCTGACCTTACCATTATGGAGGAGGCCTCTGAGTTTGTACACAGACTTACCAAGGCCAAGGATGAAATTCCACATCTTACCTCCTGCTGCCCTGGCTGGGTTAAATACTGTGAGTATTTCTATCCAGAGCTTATGCACAATCTGTCCACCTGTAAATCTCCCCAGAATATGATGGGGGCTACTATCAAATCCTTCTATGCAGAGAAGAAGGGCATTAAGCCAGAGAACATTATCAATGTATCCATTATGCCTTGTACTGCTAAGAAGTTTGAGGTAGGCCGTGAGGAGCTGCAGGTTGATGACCAGCGGGATATGGATTATGTATTGACTACCAGAGAGCTGGCAGTATTGCTGAAGCACAAGGGCATTGACCTGAATACTGTAGCTGAAAGCGAATATGATTCCGTATTGGGCGAATCTACTGGTGCCGGCAAAATTTTCGGTGCTACCGGTGGTGTTACCGAGGCAGCTGTTCGTACTGCTTATTATTTTGCAACAGGCTCCAATCCACCAGCTGATTTGCTTTCCTGGCAGCCAGTTCGCGGCATGAAGGCTGTAAAGGAAGCCAATGCAACTATTCCAGGGGTGGGTACAGTGAATATTGCTGTATGTCATGGCTTGGAAAATGCTCGTCAGCTGCTGAATGGCATCAAGGAGCATGGCAGCAAGTGGCAGTTTATCGAATTTATGGCTTGTCCTGGTGGCTGCATTGGTGGCGGCGGTCAGCCAAAATCCTCTGTGGCTGATATTAAGCAGAAGCGTATTGCGGCCATTTACAAGGAGGATAACAGCTCCGCTAAGCGCTGCAGTCATGATAACACTGAAATTCAGTCGATTTATAAGGATTTCTATGGTAAGCCTCTCAGCGAGAAGGCTGAAAAGTACCTGCATACGTCCTTTGTAAACCGTCATGATCGGTTGTTTTGATTGAAAGAGGTGAAATAATGGCTGTTTTAGTAGATATAACAAAATGTATCGGCTGCGAGGGCTGTAGTGTAGCCTGCAAAATGTATAATGGTCTGGATTTCAAGGCTAAGCCTCGCAATATTAAGGATGGACATTTGGAATTGGATGACAATCGCTGGACTGTTATTCAGGAGTTCCATACCGCAAATGACAGTTTGCGCTTTGTCAAGAAGCAGTGCCTCCATTGCTTGGAGCCTGCCTGCGCGTCAGCTTGCTTCTCCAAGGCTATTCAGAAGGATGAAAAGACTGGTGCAGTTGTTTATTATCCTGATTTGTGTGTAGGTTGTCGTTATTGCATGGTAGCCTGCCCATATTCTATTCCAAAGTATCAGTGGAATGAGCAGTTCCCACAGGTGGCAAAATGTCAGATGTGTGAGGCCCGCCTGAGCAAGGGTGACGCACCTGCCTGTGTATCTGCCTGCACAACCGGCGCCTTGATTTCCGGTGATAGAGATGAACTGATAAAGAAGGCTCATGAGATCATTGCTTCTGATAGTCGCTATGTAAACCATGTTTATGGTGAGCATGAAGTAGGCGGTTCTGAGTGGCTGTATATCTCTGATGTACCTTTTGAGGAGCTGGGCTTCAAGCAGGTTAGTGACACTCCTGTTACCAACTACAGCAAGAGCTATCTGTCCAAGGTTCCTTTCTTTGCTGCTGGCTGGGCTTTGTTCCTGGCTGGTCTTACTTATTACAATCATCGTGTAGAGAAAAACAAAAAAAATCAGGATGATGAGAACAAGGATAAGGAGGACTAAGCATGAAGGTAAAGGTATATAAATGTTTTAGAATTTTGGGCTGGGACTTTACCATAACTCCAACCCGATTCGTTCTGACTGGCCTTGTTGCTCTCATGGCAGCTACTGTACTGCTGAGACTTTTAACTGGCTTTCAGTTTGTAACTAATTTGACTGACGAAACCCCTTGGGGTATGTGGATTGCCTTTGACGTAATGTGCGGTGTTGCCTTGGCCGGTGGTGGTTATTCCACAGCCTTGCTTGTGCATATGTTCCATTACAAGCAGTGTGAGGTTGTAGCCCGTGGTGCTTTGCTGACCTCTCTGCTGGGTTATATTCTGGTAATGGCTGGTCTGTTCCTGGATATTGGTCAGTGGTTTAACTTCTGGCGTCCTTTCGTATCCTGGGGTTATACCTCCGTATTGTTCGAGGTATTCTGGTGCATTTCCATGTACACCACTATTTTGAGCTTGGAGTTCTTTGAGATTATTACAGAGCGCGTTCTGGTAAAGAAGCTGCATAGACATATTCTCAAGATTCTGCCTGTTCTGGTAGTAATCGGCTTGGTATTCCCTGTACTCCATCAGTCCTCTCTGGGTGGTCTGTTCCTGATTATGAAGGAGAAAATGTTCCCACTGTGGTGGAGCCAGTTCCTGCCAATCTACTTCCTCATGTCCTCCTTCTTTGTAGGATCTGCTATGGTCTGCGTAGAGACTACCTTGGCAAGAACCGCTTATGGTCATGAGATTCCTCATGAGATTATGCTGAAGCTGACTCGTGTAGGTGCTCGTATCATGCTGGTATATCTCCTGATGAAGATTTATGATCTGTTCTCTATGGACTTGTGGGGTTATGTATTCCAGGGAACTCTCCAGAGCAATATGTACTGCTTGGAGATGCTCTTTGGTATCATTATTCCTATCTGCATTATCATTAGTCCACTGAGAAAAACCAGAGGCGGCCTGCTGACTTATGCATGGCTTACTGTTTTGGGCGTTATTTTCAACCGTCTGAACTGCGTATTCACTTCCATGTATGAGAGTGGTTCCTACTTCCCAGGTATCGGCGAGATCATCGTCAGCGCTGGTCTGGTATCTCTGGGTATCCTGATTTACTGCTTCCTGGTTGAGAACTTCAACATCATCGGCAATGCCCGTGCTGTACAGGTTAAGATCGACAAGGATAAGGATATCAAGAACCTTATCTGGGCTCTGCTCCGTACCAAGAGACACTAAAAATTTGTTTATAAATAATCTCCATAAGCTAGAGATAAAAATCTGGCTTATGGAGATTTTTTGATGAAGAAAAAACGGATGAATAAATCAGAAAAATGTTTCTTAAAAGATAAAAATATGAGGTAATATAACATTATATGTAACTTAAAAGATGTATAAATGTTGATATTAATAGAAAATTGTGCTATGATAATGTGCATGCTGGAAAAGGTATACTATCTTATATGTAGTGGATGGTGAATATACATGATGGTTTTTTCTTTGGTAATTTTGGCAATCTTAATATTATTAGTTCTTAATTACATTTATACCCATTCGCCAAATTATCTCAATGAATACAATAAGGTAAAAAAGTTCAATGAAAATATTCCTGATAATTTAGAGATTATGAATACAGGGAGTAATCATGCATATTATTGTATAGATTGGTCAATTGTGGGAGTAAATGGATTTAGTTTAGCCTCAGGAGCACAGTCTATTAGCTGGGACTATCGTTTATTTGAAAAATACCGTAGCAAAATTGGAAAGAACAAATTATTGTTAATTGTTCTTTCCAATTTAGTATTGGGCTTTATGGATTACCCTCAGGATGAAGCTAATCGTAGGTATTATCATTTCTTAAAGCCAGAGGAAATTCCCAATGGAAATTGGTGGAAAAAATTAAAATATCATTATCTTCCTGTATTGAGCAATTGGAGAAACATAGTACATTGCTTTTATCGTAGGGGAAAAATGTTTAAGGAGCCTGAACCGTCGCTGAGATATGCAGAGCAGGAAAGTGATAATCGCATTCGTGGTTGGAAGAGTCAGTTTAAATTAAGGGATTTGCAACATCGTGAATCATTAAAACATCTAGAAGGTGAAATAAAGGCTACAAGTCAATTGCTGCGTCATATGATAGAGGAAGCGAGAAAAGATGGTATTGTACCTATATTGATGTTGCCACCATTATCTGAAATTATTAATAAGAAGATTTCAGACGAATTTATTAATGCAGTTATAGATGAACCAGTTGCAAATGTGGCCTCAGATGTTCCTTTCCTAAATTACATGAGGGATGACCGTTTTCAGGATTATAGATATTATTTCAACGGCGATTTTATGAATCAGGCAGGCCGTGAAAAGTTTATGCCTATATTGTGGCAGGATATAAAAAACGTAATGGCAGGTAATCTAAAAAAATGAATCAGAAGAAAATAGGAGTAATCTTGTCGTATGGACAGATTATGGTAACCATATTGAGCAGTTTGCTATATACACCAATAATGCTGAGAATTCTAGGAGCTGCAGAATATGGTGTATATAGTCTGAGTTCCTCCATTATAGGGTGTCTTGCATTGCTATATACAAGTATGACTAGCACCTATATGCGATATTATTCTATATATAAAACGGATGGAAATCAGGAGAATATTGCAAAGCTAAACGGTATGTTTTTACTTATATTCAGCATACTGGCAATAATTGTTTTGATATTGGGGATATCTGTATCATGCAATGTAGATATTGTCTTAGGTGATGGTTTAAATGCAAATGAAAAGGCATTGGCTAAAATTCTTTTCATTATTATGTCTATAAATATGGCAGTATTGATGATAAAAACAGTTTTTGCCACGATTGTTATATCTCAGGAAAGATTTGTGTTTATCAAAACACTGGGTATCGCTACGGCAGTGGCGTCTCCATTAATAAATCTACCATTGCTATATATGGGATTTGGCTCTATTGGAATGAGTTGGGTTGTGTTATTCGTGTCGATTGTAGATTTGCTTATTAATGCTGTGTATTTGGTAAAAAAACTTCATTGTAAATTCTGCTTGATGAACCTTCCCTTTAAACTGCTGCCAGAAATGGCGTGGTTTTCGTTTTTTATTATTTTACAAGGAATAATGGATCAGTTTAATTGGAATTTGGCAAAGCTTCTATTATCTTACGTAGCAGACAGCAAAGCTATTGGTATATATAGTGTGGGTTTGCAAATAAATAGTCTGTATATTACTATGTCATCTGCTTTTTGTGGCGTGGTTGTGCCACAAATATACAGATTGGTTAGGGAAAATAAATTATTAGAGTTAACAGCATTATGGATAAAGGTAGGACGATGCCAGTTCTATATTATGTTTTTTATATGGAGTACGTTTCTATTTTGGGGAAAATCATTTATACGACTATGGGCTGGTGCGGAATATGATGATGCGTATTATATTGCATTGATTTTTATTACGCCGTTAGTTATCTATTTGTGCCAACATATGGGAATAGAAGTATTGAGAGCATTTAACAAACACAGGCAATGGGTGATTGTACATTTTGTTTTTTCTCTTGGAGGATTTGCATTGGCCGTACCATTGTCTAAATTATATGGAGGCATTGGTGTTGCTATAGGTACAGCAATTAATACATTTTTATGTGTAACTTTTTATGATAATTGGTACTTCTACAAAGCTGGAAAATTGCGAATTATGGATTTTGCCAAAGATTTTATTAAATTCGTGCCTGCATGTATCATTATTGCAGTATTAGGTATTCTGCTAGAACAAGTTCTAGTTACAGATACTTGGTTTAGGTTTGTAACTGTAGTTTTGATTTTTTCTATTTTGTATAGCATAACCATGTATAAAATGGCAATGAATGAATATGAAAAAAATCAGATTAAAACAATTCTGATGAAATTTCATACATAAATAGGTGGTTTTATGAAAAAAATAATTAAAAGTATTATTAAAAATGTGTTAGCCTTGGTGGATAATTTAGTTGGGAATAGCTCTATTAAAAATAACACATTTTATTTAAAGGCTGTTTATAAACTTAGGACACATAAAGCTTTTATAAGCAGAAAGAAAAATACTATTATAGATATTGTTGGAAGTCTTACTTTGGGTTCTATGTATCAGCGCGGTTTTGGCAGAAGTACGTTGCTTTTAATGAGTGATTCTTCTGAACTGCATGTAAAAGGCGGTTTTAGTTGTCACTATGGTTGTGATATTCAGATATTTGAGGGCGGTAAATTGTATCTGGGCAGCGGTTTTATCAATGCAGATACTAAGATACGCTGTCGTAATAAAATAGTAATAGGTGATGGGGTTGCTATATCGCATAATATTTTAATTATTGATTGTAATGGACACAATCTAGATGGTAAGGAAGATGTTGGTAAACCAATTCATATAGGTAATCATGTATGGATAGGAAGTAAATGTATGATTCTAAAAGGAGTGACCATAGGAGATAATTCAGTGATAGCAGCTGGCACTATAGTTACAAAGGATGTGCCACCAAATGTGCTTTATGGAGGAAATCCAGGCAGGATTATAAGGGAGAATTGCACATGGAATTAGATTTAACAAAATGCACAGGGTGTTGTGCTTGTGCCAACGGTTGTCCTGTACAAGCGATTACTATGCGGGAAGATAAAGATGGATTTATCTATCCATATATTAATTCAGATTCATGTATCGAATGTGGCAAATGTAAAAGAATTTGTGATGGACGGTATAAAAAATATACCGATGATTTTGTTGCTAGGTCTTTTGCAGTATGGAGTCAGGATAAAGATATTCGCTATGAAAGTACATCTGGTGGGGCATTTTCCGAATTTGCAAAAGAAATACTGTCCCAAGGAGGTGTTGTTGCGGGAGCAGCATATGATGAGAATAATGGTGTGGAACATGTCATTATAGATGCTGCAGATAAACTTTCTGTTATTCGGCAGTCCAAATATGTGCAATGTAATAGTAAGAATATATATAAACAGATTAAGGATATTGTAGTACAAGGCAGGTTGACTTTGTTTTGCGGCACACCATGTCAAGTTGCAGCATTGCGGTCATACTTGGATAAAGAGTACGAAAATCTGATTTATATGGATTTTATATGTCTAGGAGTGAATTCGCCCAAGGCATTAAAAGCATGGCTGACGGAAGTAGAGACAGAGGAAAAATGTCGGGTTAATAGGGTTTGGTTTAAGTATAAAAAATATGGCTGGCGCAGATCTCCATTGTGTACAAGGCTGGATTTGGATAATGGAAAACAGAAAATATATTTTGATAAGGATAATAAGTTTATGAGGGGGTATATACATTATCATCTGTATATTCGCCCTAGTTGCACACATTGCGCATTTAAAGGATTGGATCATGGTACAGATGTAATGTTGGCTGATTTTTGGGGGTTGCAGAGTGCGGATGATAATGGAACTTCGTTAGTTATTGTTAATAGCAAGAAGGGAAATCAGCTTTTTGAAAAAATAAAAGAAAATTTATATTCACGTGAAGAAGATTTTTCTAGGTCTGTATTAGGAAATCCAGCCTTCAGAGAATCAGCTATTTTATCAAAGTACAGTAGGGATTTTTTGTGTAGTTTGGATAGTATGGGATTTAATAAAGCGTATGAGAAATACGCTAGGGATCCATTGGCAGTTAGATTTAAGAATATTATTAAAGGATGTTTAAAAGCAGGAAAACGGATTTTTAGAAAGTAGGAAAAACTATGCGATTTTATTTAAAAAAGATGTTAAGGAAGATAATGTCACAGAGACCTGTTGAAATCTCTGAAAATATTGTGTCACGAGAAGATTTGTTTAAAAATAAAAGAACAATTGTTTTCTGGGGGGGGTACAGGAATAGGTAAGGCTATTACTAATAAATTGCTTTCCCATGGAAGTGAAGTTATTATATGTAGTCGTAGTAAGCACGAAATAGAGGGTGCTATAAACGAGATATGGGATGTTTCGGATATAGGATCTATTCAGGAGAATTTTAACAATATAATAAAAAAATATGGACAGATAGATATGGTCGTAAATTCTCAAGGAATTTTGACTCATTCAGATTTCTTGGATGTATCACCTGAAGAGATGGAATTGGTTTTTAAGACGAATATAGAGTCAGTATTTTTTATATGTCAATATGCGGTAAGGTACTTTAAAAATAATTCCATTTATGGTCATATCCTAAATATTTGCAGTACAGAAGGGTTGAAAGGTACTTGCTATCCCTATGGATTGTCGAAAGCTGCTGCAGTGAGATTAACTCAAGGTCTTGGAAAAGCAACGGTGCGTGATGGCATTATTGTAAATGGTATAGCGCCGGGAGCGACTGCTACGGATATGATGCGACAGGGAGATAAACAGAATTGGGCTCCTGCCTATGGAATTCCTAGTGGTAGAATGTGTACAGCTAATGAGATTGCTAATGCGGCAGTATTTTTGCTATCAGATGCAGGACGCCAGATGTGTGGTGAAGTAATGGTAGTAGATGGAGGAGAAAGTCTGCATTAACTATTTGTATAAATACCTTCGAGCATATCGATTTATCTATTTGTGACATATTGTTTTATGATAAAGAAGGACAAGAAGGTATAAATATGAGTTTAAAAAGTGTATTGAAAAGATGTGCAAAGTTTCTGGTTTATGGGCAGCCTGTGGTTAATAAATATGTGTCGGTTGCTCATATTGATGATAACAAATTGTTGGCAGGTAAAAAAATTTTAGTTACAGGCGGTACCAGTGGTATTGGATTATCGGTTGCAAAGAAAATTATTGCTGCTGGCGGAGAGGTTATTATTACTGGCAGAAGCCAAGATAAATTGAATAATGCTTTAAAAGAAATTGATAGCAATAATTGTAAGGCTATCGTTTTTGATATTGCAAATATAACATCTATAAAAAGTAAATTTTTGGATGTTGTGGATTTATCTGATGGAAAACTAGATGCAGTAGTAAGCAATGCCGGTATTTACAAGCAAAAGAATTTTTTTGACTATACATTAGATGATTACACCAGAACAATGGATACAAATTTCACAGGTGCATTTTTTCTTGCGCAAGCAACTATAAAATATTGGTTAGATAATCACATAGATGGTAATTTGGTTTTTGTATCATCTGAGAGAGGAATTATGAGTGATGTTCACCCATATGGTTTATCTAAAGTAGTATGCAATAGTTTCGTTGAGGGATTGGCAAAGCAATATGGAGTAAATGATATAAGGGTAAATGCTGTTGCACCTGGAATTACTGCTACTAATATAAATAACATAAATCCAGATGGAAATTTATGGTTTGATAAACGGAGAATAATGAGGCCAGAGGAGATAGCAGAAGTAGTTAAATTCTTATTATCCGATGCGTCTAAATGTGTAAATGGTCAGATTGTAGCTTGTAATGAAGCATACTCGGTTAATATGGATTGCTAAAATGATTCAGAGCATAGCAGGCTCATAATTATAATTTAGTAGATTTGAGCAAGTGGGTAATGGCTATTTTTGTAGTAGCATTGCACGGACATCCTTTTGTGGATATAATCCTTTGCAAGTTAAGCAAATACAAAAGATTTTCCTGGCTGGGCTAGGAAATGTTCCTAGGGGTTCAATAAATATGTAAATCCTTTGCAAGTTTATTTTTGCAAAGGATTTTTTTATGCCCATTCTGGGCACAACTTAAATGTCGTCTCATATTTTGGGCGGCTTTTTTTCACAAAAACGCAGCCATCAATATGTATGATAGACTGAGTTTGCGAATAGTTTCTGTTTAAAGTAAAGAGATATAGCGATTGAATTCAGAAGGAGCAATTCCAAGAGCCTTCATGGCCTTCTCAGGAGATAAGTTCAAATTACGCATCAATTCCTTTATCGACTCAATCTTACCTTCAATTTTGCCCTCTGCTTTACCTTTATTGTAACCAAAATCTTGCATTTCCTGTAATTTCATTTCGTATGTCATATAGCTCATCCTTTCTGTTTCAATATTTTTTTCCTCCTTGATAGCATCATCAATAGCTTTTGTAAAATTGCTATTGGCGGATTTTCCATTCATATAATCTAGTATTGGAATAAGGGCTTTAGGCGTATCTGTAGTTCTATTACCTGCACTTGATACTACTATTTTGGTAGTTTCATCAGGAAGCAGCAAGGATTTATCTTGTTGACAGTATGTGTTAAATGTATATAAACTACGTTCACCATTGAGAAATTTGAAAGGGCAAAGAAAAATAATGATACTTTTCTTTAGCAGAGTATATCTTTGTCCTGCCTTCAGGGAATCAACATCAAATATGCCCTGATAGAATCTCATACGTTTGGCAAGATCATTTGAGTTGTAATATCCGATCTGCATTTCTATATCATACATAGTATTATCAGAATCCTCTACATAAAGATCAAAACGTATACCATGGCCGTCATAGCTTTCTTTAAATGTTTTTTCTGTTTCGTGAAAGCGAATATCTCGTACTTTTACCTGTAGAATTATTTCAAGTAGTTTCTTTATGAATTTTGGATGTTTTGACATCACCAGCTTGAACATGTAATCATCTGTAAAAGTAAGTTCATTCCATGGCTTTATTGAATAATTGGTGTATATATCCATGCAAATTTTCCTTTCTAATCACTATAAAATATCCTTGTATAAGAAAGTATGTTTTTATTTTATTATAGCATAGGAATATATTATAGGCAACAAGAAATAACGAAAGCCATAGATTAACTACGGCTGAGTTTGGTGGAAGTTTTTCTAAATTGTTGATTGTTTTTTTATAGTAATTACTTCATCTGAGAAACTGGAATTATATGCTCCCTTATGATGTGTTACACAGGCTTTTGTAAATCCTTTGTAAGTTTATTTTTGCAAATGCCCATTCTGGGCACAACTTAAATGTCGTCTCATATTTTGGGCGGCATTTTTAGTATAAGTGAAATTACCATAACTCTAACAGAAAGATATGTGAGTAGAAAATGTATAAGGCATTTTGCTCTAATTTTGAAAGAAACGCTCTAATGCCTTGCTAGATGTGGGATAAATGTGATAGTATATTAGAAAGTGAAAATAAGTTTAATAACTTAAAGGTAAATATACACATAGAATCAATATATTTAAAATGAATATTTTTAAGGAGAATGTATGAAAAAGATAGCGACACTGACAGCAGGAATATTGCTGGGCATGAATATAGCTTTGACAGGAGGAAATATCTCAGTGGTTCAGGCTGAGGAAGCCCCTAGTATTACAGCCGTTGAAAGCAATGACAATACGATTTTCAAGGTGGCCAGGATGCGTCCGGAGCGGATGCTTGAGGAATACCGCCTGATGAAGTACGACACCATTAACATCATGGCCATAGGCTTTCCTAATGGTATCGGCATTGATGATGTTACCGTAGGCGTGGATGGCATGGCCAGACTGCCATATGCGGGTAATATCAAGCTGGTGGGGCTGACATTGGATGAAGCACGGGATCTGATACATGAAAGGCTAAGTGAATATTTCAAGCTGCCGGAGCTGAATGTGTACATGAAAAGCTATGGGCCACGCAAGATATATGTAATGGGCAATGTCAATGACCCTGGTGTGAAGAACATGGGGGTGGATAGCATGAATGTCTATGCTGCAATAGCCAGTGCCGGCGGCGTGGACAACAAGGGCCGTTCCAAGCATATCCAGCTGATAAGGCAGATTGATGGCGTGCTGTATTATCGGGAAATCAATCTGGATGCCTTTGTGAAGAAGCATGACCTTAGTCAGAACATTGAACTGGAGGATGGGGATATTATCTATGTACCAGATTCCGGCAAGGTTATTTTCGGTCAGGATATTGCACCGTATATCAGTGTTTATGGCACTTATCGGGCTTTGACCAAGGATTAAGCGCATGGTTTAACAAATGCTCAGTGGCTGATGATGTTGATGGAAGATATTTTGGATATAGGAGCGAGAGATGGAACGTATAGAACAGGACGAGACAATAGATTTGCAGAAGCTGTTTGCAATCATCGTGGACAGAAAGAAGCTGTTCGGAGGGATTGTAGCAGGCTTTACGGCAGTGGCACTGATTATTTCCCTGCTGCTGCCGAAGGAGTATACCTCCCAGGTAACGGTGCAGGCAGCCAGCGGTGACATGGGCATGGGCGGTGCCGCAGCGGCCATGGCTG
>ERZ773186.1005-NODE-1005-length-24621-cov-4.475739_pt1 | contig 24621 bp, 33 predicted proteins | sample MGYA00581000_ERZ773186 | MGnify/ENA primary metagenome ERZ773186 (study PRJEB29015, sample SAMEA2737752) | human gut metagenome | biome: human gut; feature: human-associated habitat; material: faeces | place: China | collected 2012 ...
ACGGAAAGGCTACCCGGTAGCCTCCCGCATGGTCACCCGCCGCAACCGCTATGGTCGGCTTTGCCGTGTCGCAGAGTACTACATGGAGGTATGACGGCATGGCAAAGGAATACATAAAACTCTGGGATAGCTACGAGAGCTATTTTGAATCTTACAGTGCCGCTGAGGTGGGGCGTCTGGTGCTTGCGATGATGAAATATAAGTCGCAAGGAGTAGAGCCCGAGTTCAGCGGGAGTGAAAAGTTCATCTGGCCCGCTATCCGAAGAGATATTGACCTTGACCGTGAATTTACCGAGAAAAAGCAATCCAGTGGCAAAAGCGGTGGCAAGCAAACGCAAGCAAACGCAAGCACTTTGAAGCAAAGCCAAGCAAAGTCAAGCAAAGCCAAGCAGGAATATAGGAATACAGGAATACAGGAACAAGGAACTATAGCTACTACTGCTGCTACGTGCGCGCAAGGCGAGCAATATAACGCAGATTTTGCAGGCTGCATCCAGCGCTATGAGCAGAACTGCGGCTCTGTTCCACGCGCGGTTGCTGACGCGATAAGTACCGCCCTGCTGAAATTTCCGGCATCACTTATCTGTCAGGCCATCGACGAAGCCGCCGCCAACAATGCACGCCGATGGAGCTATATCTCCAAGATACTTGACCGCTGTGAGCAGCAGGGAATCTGCACCGTTGAAGCCTACCTTGCCGAGAAGGAACGCGCGAAATCCTCGCGCACCGCCGCCCGTCAGACTGATACCACAGCCGCGATGGAGCGATTAAAGCAGCTTGCAAAAGGAGTGACCGCCTATGACTGAACCGGAAACCGCTGTTTTTCTTCTGTCCTGTACCAACTACTGGGCAAATCTCATGCGCGGCAAAGACCCTGACGAAATGACAAAAGCATGGGCCGTTGCACTGAAAGACATACCCTTGCAGGCAGCCAGAAACGGTGCGGCCAGCCTTGCCGCCACGCTGAAATTCCCGCCTACCGTTGCCGAACTGCGCACGGCGGCAGAGGAATTTCTCCCGCACAAAATCGAATCCTTTGACGTCCTGTTCTCCCGCACCTGCCACGAATGCCTGCACTTTGACACGCCGCTTTTCCAAAAGATGCAGCATGGTGGCATTGACCAACAGGAGGCGCTGAACCTGAATGCCAAAGTATGAAATTATCACCTATTCCCGCTCTACCGGCGACAAGTAAAGGATATTGTACCGTGATCCAAAAATTCATCATTTCCCTGCCCCCTATCACCAAGAAGAACTCCCAGCAGATACTTACCAACCACCGCACCGGAAAGCCGTTCATAGCCCCCAGCAGGCAGTACAAGAAGTACGAGCAGGCCGCTATGTGGTATCTCACCCCAAAGCCGAAAGAAAGCCCCGCTGGCGGGCCGCTATCGCGTCGCCACGGTGTTCTATATGCCGACACGCCGAAAAGTAGACCTCACGAACTTAATGGAAGCTGCCCATGACACCCTTGTCGCCGCCAAAATCCTCGCAGACGACAACAACACCATCATTGCCAGCGTGGACGGCTCCCGTGTGATGTACGACAAAGAAAACCCCCGCACCGAAATTTTTATCGAAGGATTGGAAGTGTAACCCATGAAAGCCAGACTTCATCCCACCCTGGCCATGCAAAAAGCCATAGACGCTTATGCAGAAGCTAAAATTCAGGGCATCCAGAGCCGTGCACAGGAGGCTGTCATGAAGGAGCGCAACGATATTGCTACCCGCGCCACCTATCTGTGCCTGCTGGCGTGCTATCAGGTCGGTCTTTCTCCCCGCACCCTGAAACGGATTCAGGAGGCAATGACAGGCCCCGTTGCTGATAAATACAACGAGTACCGCAATGACCAGCTTGCCGACCTCTGGGCGCAGGTAACGCTGCAAAGCATCGGCATTGAAGCGCCCAAAACAAAGGAGCCGCTATGACCACAACAAAATTCTGCAAGACCTGCGGGAAAATCATGTGGGACGTACAGTCCACAAAGCGCTATTGCGATTTTTGCATTCGCAAGCGCAATATCAAAAGCGCGCAGGCATCTTACCAGCGCCGCAGGAATGCCGGCGTTTTGAAAAAAGGAAAGAAACCCGCCACGCATCCCTGCCTGAAGAAAACCATAAAACCCATTGAGCAATGCGTCCGCGAAGCCGCCGCCCTGGGCCTGACCTATGGGCAGTATGTAGCCCGCGGGATGGATAAGGAGTGAGACTATGGACGCAGTTGAATTTTTCAAATCAATGAAGCGCATGTGTTACAGTGGTGAAATGTGTGAAAAATGCCCGCTGTATAATAATTTCAGCGAAATGGGAAGTGTTTGTGATGTACTATTGCACATCACAGATGAGAAGGCATCCAAAGTTAAAAGCATCGTTGAACAATGGGTAAAAGAGCACCCCGCCAAGACTCGACAGTCTGAATTCTTGAAAAAGTTCCCGAATACGAATTTAAAAATCATTACTCGTTTGTTGCCTTGCTCATTAGACGGAACATTGAAACCATTGCGATGCGCCAAGTACGGTTATTTGAGTATCACTTGCCGTTGTGATAAGTGCCGTGACGACTACTGGAACGAGGAGGTTGACAACTAATGGACATAGTTGAATTTTTCCAGACGGTAAACAGGTTATGCAAAAATCGAAGCTGCGCGGGATGTCCTATTTGTAAAAAGGGAATGAGCAAGGACATGTGCATGGTCAGGCGCACGGTTATGCTCGGCGACGCTTCAGTTGAAAGCATTGAGGAAATGATTTCAATTGTAGAGGAATGGGCGAAAGGCCACCCCGCCAAGACCCGCCAGAGCGAGTTTTTGAAGCGGTTTCCAAACGCAATGATAAATGAAGGTGATGGAATTTTGTGTATTCCCCCTTGCAACATTGACGGCAAAAGAATTGTATGCGCAGGTGGAAAAAACTGTGGGGACTGCCGCCGCGAATACTGGCTCACGGAGGTGCCGAACAATGACTAACATCACAACCATGCAACCCGGCGAGCACTTCATGTTCAAAAACTTCGAGTGGGTCTGCCTTGACCCAAACCACCCTGACGGCGGCGTGCTGGCTATTATGGCAACGCCGTGGAAAGAGGACATGCGGTTCTGTCCTGACATGCGGTATACAGATGGGAAAGGTAATTGGAACAATTACTTTTCCAGCTCTATCCGCACGGATTTGATTGATGTTCTCGCTGATACACTCGGCAATAATCTGCTTCTGCACGAAGTTGAACTCGTAGCGGACAACGGGGATTTTGCTTATGGCAAAGTGGAAGACCCTATCTTCCTCCTCACCTGTGACGAGTACCGCAAATACCGTGACTACATCCCGCACTACGACAGCTGGATTTGGACTGCAACACCATGGTTTTGCGGTTACAAGGATTCCGACACGGGATGCGGCGCGGCTATGGTTCGCACTGTGGATATTGGTGATCGGTTTGGCTGCGTTGGTGCGTGCCTCAGAGGTGCTGTCGCCCCGGCTTGTGTTCTCAATCCAAAATTGCTCAATCTGCGCCAGAGCATGGCCTATGTAGAGGAGGTATCAGAATGAGCACAACAATAGGCTGCCCTATCCCCGGCGCAAGCCAGCCGAAAGAACCTGTGCGGTTGATTGACATTAAAGAAGTCTTACAATATGATGGTGCACATTTCACATGGTCTGGCGGCAAGAATTGCCTTTCTGAACAGAAAGCTGCCTATGCGCGTGGTTACGATGCTGGGATGAAGTTCATCGTGGACGAAGTAAAGAAAGCACCTACCATCGACCCTGAATCCCTGTGGCCTACGGCGCATTGGATAAGCGTTAAAGACAGACCGCCAGAAGATCATGTAGCCGTATTTGTTTTCGATTCCGTCTGTCGTAATATTTACAAGGCTTGGATGAGCCATGATTTGGGAGAATGGTTTAGTGAAGAATATTTACCTGATTTTTTAAATATCACCCACTGGATGCCGCTCCCCGGACCCCCGGAGGTGACCCCATGACAAAACAGCAACTAGTTGATGAATACGCCCGCAAACATCTTTGCGCGACATGCGAGTGGAAGAATGGCGATATTTGTACGCTGCCGCGCTGCATGAAAATGGAAGAGAGGAGAAACAATGACCAGCGAAGAATTCAACCAAAAGAAAATGTGGCTATGGAGATACCAACGCAGCAGGAATCATGAACGGCAGCTGCGCCAGCAGATACAGAGCGAACGTGAACGGGCAACAGCGACCACGAAAGCTCTATCCCCGGTTGTGGTATCTGCTGGAGGGAAAAACAAAATCGAGGATGCCGTGTGCAGAATCATGGAGCGTCAGGAAGCTCTATACAAGCAGATTATTGACACCGAGATGCAAAGGGAAGAAATTGAAACCGCAATAAACTCTGTGCAAGACCAAATGCAGCGGGACATTTTGCGGGAGCGGTATATTGTCGGCACACCGTATTGGTGGAAAATTGCTATAAATCTAAATATTTCCGAGCGATGGGCAAAAAAATTACACCGCGCTGCAATTGAAAATCTGTGCACTCCAGTTCACTTTTAACCTGCTATTATAGATATGCTGGATGATGTAGGAACGGGACAGCCTACGCCATAAGTAAAACCTGTTTTCATTTTCAATTCTCCTGTTTTTATAGCTGGCAGCCGGGAAAGACCGGCGTTTTATATGCCGCATAGCCAATCGCAAGATAAGGGCGCTACGCTTAGAAGCGACCGCGTAGAAATGGTGTGAGACCTATGTGCGGCTCCAACAGTCGCGGAAAGCCTATGTTACACGCAACTTGCAAAAGCGTGTAAGTTTGTGGCAAGTTTCAAAATATGACGCGGTAATACGTTAAAAATTAACTTGTCTATAACTTGCACACCGTGCAACACGCGCAACTTCCGCGCCTTTATATGCCGCGTAGCACCTGAGGCGTGCACCGTTAGTGGATGGGGTCGGTTCGAATCCGACAGTGGCGAAGGCTGGGTCGCTCCCACCGGTGAAAGCCCGGCGCAGGCAAAACGCGATAGATAACCTGAACGCTGTAAGCAAAGCGGCAAGCCGATTAGGAGCGCGGCGCGATGGCAGGTCGCAACGGGACTTCGAGAGCCTGAAAAAGTCTGCCCGCACAGTGAAGTGCGAAACAAAACTTCAACCGCGAATAGGGGCGCGGGTATAAATACCGCCGAACACCGCAGCTGCGCGGGCGAAAAGACAGCCCGCCATCCTTGTGCGGACAATCAGGGAAAAAGCGTTGCGGAGTTGCTACCTGCAACGGGTGAGGTCGGCACAGCATGCACCGACAGGGCGGGAACGCGCTTTCCTCCGGCGCAAAGGGGTTTTGGGGGTATAAGCCTACACAAATTGTGTGGGCTTTTTGTGTTTTTGGGAGACTTGCAAAATGCGTTACGGAGTGCCATATCGGGGCAGCAAAAACAAAATAGCTGACTGGGTTGTTGACCACCTTCCGGACGGAAAAACGCTTGTTGATTTGTTTGCCGGTGGATGTGCCGTTACTCATGCTGCTATTTTGGCTGGCAAGTGGGAAAACTTTATCATAAACGATTTGGGCGACGCGCCAGAGGTCTTTGAAAACGCGGTAAAAGGAAAATATGCAAACGAAAAACGTTGGATTAGCAGAGAAGATTTTTTCAAACTGAAAGATAGCGACCCGTATGTATCAATTGTTTGGAGCTTTGGAAACAACAGACGGGACTATTTATATGGGAAAGATATAGAGCCAATAAAAAAGGCTATCCATTACGCAAGGGTTTTCAACGATGATTCGTTAATGAACCAGTTAAAAGAATCCAACAAAAATGAACGTTTAGTAAGCCGAGAAAGAACCGAAAATCTGCAAAGACTGCAAAGACTGCAAAGACTGCAAAGACTGCAAAGTCTGCAAAGTCTGCAAAGTCTGCGACTTGATTATAGAAACGTTGAAATTCCGCAAGGAGCCGTTGTGTACGCTGACCCGCCATATAAAAATACAGGCGGCACCGGGTATGCTGGGCAATTTGATTATGATGCTTTTGAAAGATGGCTTGCAGACGTTCCATTTATGGTAATTGTGAGCGAATACAATGCACCAAAATGGTGTGCGGAAATTGCAAGCATAAAAAAGCGGCAGACAATGGGAACGAGGAATAAAGGCGGGACAAACACAGAAAAACTTTTTGTGCAAGACAGATTTTATGAGCGTTATAAGCGCGCAATGAATTATCAGATCGAGATGGAAGCGTAAAGTGAGGTGATAAAGTGGCATCAAGAAAAAATCCGGTGGGCGCACCACCTAAATACAGAAGCGTAAAGGCAATGCAAGAAAAGATTGATGCCTACTTTGAAGCCTGTAAAGGAAAACCGTTCGTAGATGAAAACGGGGAACCAATGCGAAATAAAAACGGCTATATCATTTATGACGATAAAAAGCCGCCTACTGTGACAGGATTGGCGCTTGCACTTGGGTTCACATCAAGGCAGGCGCTTTTGAATTACCAAAACAAACCAGAGTTCGTTGACACGATTACGCGCGCAAAGACCCTTTGTGAACAATACGCCGAAGAAAGATTGTACGACAAAGACGGCTCCGGCGGTGCACAGTTCAGCTTGCGAGCAAATTTCGGATGGCAAGATAAGCCGGAACAACAGCAGGATAGCGAGGTGCAAATCATAGATGACTTGTAAGCTATCCGGGATTGTTTCCCCTTGCTTCGCCGAAGTCCACCGTGAAATCAAGGCAGGCAATGTAAAAGAGCTTGTCGCAAAGGGCGGGCGCGGCTCTACAAAGTCGAGTTACATAAGCATCGAGCTTATTTTGCAGCTGATACAGCACCCGCAATGCCACGCAGCAGTGTTCCGCAAGGTTGGCAACACACTGCGCACAAGTGTTTATGCGCAAATCGCCTGGGCTATCAATGAGCTTGGTTTGCACGATCATTTTCGTTGCACGATTTCTCCTATGGAATGCACCTATTTGCCTACTGGGCAAAAGGTGCATTTTTTCGGCGTTGATGACCCCGGCAAGGTAAAGTCAATCAAAGAGCCGTTTGGTTATATCGGCATCTGCTGGTTTGAAGAACTAGACCAGTTTGACGGGGAAGAGCAAATCCGAAGCGTGGAACAATCCTGCCTGCGCGGCGGCGATTGGTTCATTACGTTCAAGAGCTTCAACCCGCCTGCAATGGCGCGGAACTGGGCAAACGGCTACGCACTGAAAGCCCGCAGCGGAAAGCTGATACATCATAGCACTTATAAAACAACGCCTGCAGAATGGCTCGGAGAGCGGTTTCTGTCCGATGCTGAATACTTGCAGCGCACAAACGAAACGGCCTACCGACACGAGTATTTGGGCGAGGTCGTGGGCAGTGGAACGGCGGTATTTGAGAATCTGCGGATTGAACCAATCACAGATGAACAGATTGCCAGTTTTGACCGCATCAAGCGCGGCGTTGACTGGGGCTGGTACCCTGACCCATGGGCATACAATGCGATGCACTATGATGCAGCGAGGCGCACGCTATACATCTTTGACGAGCTAACGCGGCGCAGAACCAGCAACAGAGACACGGCGCAACTGCTTTTGGATAAAGGGATGACACGTGAGGATAAAGTCTGCGCGGATAGCGCCGAGCCAAAGTCCATCGCCGACTATAACAAGTACGGCGTGAAAACATTCCCTGCCCGTAAAGGACCGAAATCGGTTCGATACGGCACAAAATGGCTGCAAATGCTGGAATCTATTGTCATTGATCCAGAACGATGCCCGGACACAGCAAAGGAATTCAGCGAGTACGAGTACGAGCGAGACAGCAAGACTGGGGAAGTGCTGGAAGGCTACCCGGATTTGAACAACCATCACATTGACGCAGTGCGTTATGCGATGGAAAGCACAGCGAACAAAGCCGGAGATTGTACGGCAATGAAGTATCAAAGCATTTACAGATAGGCGGTGAGGGAAAATCAGAACATATCAAGACTTTGTGGCGGTCGGTGAAGATGAACGTTCCCGCATGGGGTTTGTGTTTGACACCATAAACGATTTTAAAGGCCAGAAAAAGACGCGGGACATGCTGGACGCAAAGCTGTACTATTGGGGAGAAAATCCCACAATCAACCGCTATGAAAAAATGGTGTACGACCTAGAGGGAAAAGCGCATCCCGATATGTACACAGCAAACCACAAGATTGCCAGCAAGTTTTTTGGATTCGTTGTAGATCAGGAAGTTTCTTACCTGCTGGGCAACGGCGTTGCGTTTAACAAGGATGCCACAAAAAAGGCGCTTGGCGCCACGTTTGATGAAGATATTATGGATGCTGCCCGCCATGCGTTGATTGGTGGGCAGTCTTTCGTATTCTGGAATCTTGACCATATTCAGGTGTTCGCGCCGGAGCAGTTTGTGCCGCTATACGATGAAGAGGACGGCGCACTAAAAGCCGGAATCCGGTTCTGGCAGATTGACCCGGACAAACCGCTGCGGGCAACGCTGTACGAGATGGACGGTTACACGGACTACATCAAGCCGCGCAACGGTGAAGTGCGCAGTTTAAACGGGAAACTGCCGTATAAGTTGAAAGTTCGGTACTCGGAGATTGACGGCACAGAAATTTATGACGGAGAGAATTATCCCGGATTTCCCATTATCCCGCTGAAAAACGGTGAACAGGCACGCAGCGAACTTTGCGGCAGAAAAAACACCGTTGACGCGCTCGACCTTGCCAGCAGCAACATGGTAAACAATGTGGATGAGGGCAACCTCATCTATTGGGTACTGACGAACTGCGGCGGCATGGATGAGGTTGACGATGCAAAGTTTGTGGAGCGACTTAAAACTACCCACGTTGCCCATGCAGATGGTGATGAGGGTGCGAAAGCCACACCGCAAAGCATTGAAGCACCGTTTCAGGGCACGCAAGCGACCATTGACATGCTGACCAAAAAGCTGTACACGGATTTTCAGGCGTTTGACGCATCTGCCGTGAGTGCCGGAAACCAGACGGCAACGGCTATCAAGGCAAGCTATGTGCCGCTGGATTTGAAAACAGACAAATTTGAGAGCTGGGTCTCGCGTTGTATCAAGGGCATTTTGGAAATTGCTGGGCTTGATGACGAGCCAACTTACACGCGCAACCAGATTATCAACAAGCAGGAAGAAGCGCAGACCGTGATGCTTGGCGTGGAGTATTACGATGATGAGTACATCACCAAAAAGCTGCTGACCATCCTCGGCGACGCAGACCAGTACGAGGATTTGATGCAGCGAAAGGCGGCAGAAACGTTAGAGCGCACGACCAACGGCGAGGAATGACAAAATGCTGAATTTTGAAAACCTCGAAAAAGCCAACTTTTTAGGCGTTGGCAAATACGATACGCCGATTATCCAGCCAGAACACATTGATGTGCGGAATTTGGAATGGATTCCGTTCAACTTTGCAAAAACCTGCACGGACTGCACAACAAAAGGCGTTCACTTTTTCGTGGATGATTATCAATTCCAAAGGGTGTGGAATCAGCCGGACAAGTACATTCCGCTGCTGCGAAAATTTGGCGCTGTGTGTGCGCCTGATTTCTCAATGTATACAGATATGCCGCTTGCTATGCAGATATACAATCACTATCGCAAGCACTGGCTGGCGGCATACTGGCAGCAATGCGGGATTCACGTTGTGCCAACCTTGTGCTGGAGCAATGAACAAAGCTACGAGTGGTGTTTTGACGGCGATCCGCAGCATTCTATTGTGGCGATTTCCAGCGTGGGAACGCAGCAAAGCAAGCAGAATCAAGCGCTGTTTGAAAAAGGCGTTCGAGCGGCATTGGCAAGGCTTGAACCCAGTGAAATTTTGTGGTATGGCAAATGCCCTGAAGAATTTGACTGGAACGTTACTAGGATTCAGCCATATTATAAGCGAGTAAAAAGGAGATGTGAGAATGGGCGGTAGAGGTTCTGGAAGCGGCAGGGGCGGCAGTAGTGCGAGTATAGGCACCTTAAAAGAGAGAGAAAAAAGCCTGAATTCCCAAATTGACAAACTGAATAAAAGGTTGGCGGATTACGCATCAAAAAATCCTGCGTGGAATATGCCAAGCGGATATTACGATGTACAGAGAAAAAAACAGGCACTTGAATCAAAAAAGCGTTCGATAACAAACAAAATAGTGACCGCAAGCAGAAATGTGACTGCTGAAAAAACAAATGGAAAAACATTTGTGAATTCTTTTGGTGAAGCTACAAAAAGAGAAATCACCACTTCAACGTACAAAAGCAGCCAAGCGAAACTAAGCAAAGAAATTATGGGGTTCGTAGGCGGTACTAAAAGAAAGAAATGAGAAAACCTGATTATGCCCACAAACTTACGGATGAACAGCTTTCCAAGTTGGAACAGCGCATCGCAAAGCTGTACAAAAAAGCTGCTGAAGAACTGACCGAAACGGTGAAAGCCTATTTTGAGCAGTTCGAGAAGCGTGATGCAGCCATGAAAGAAAAGCTCGATGCAGGCGAAATCACCGAACAGCAGTACAAGCAATGGCGGCTTGCGCAGATGGGCCGAGGCAAGCGTTTTACGGCGCTGCGGGACAAGGTGGCAGAAAGATACACCAACGCCAACGAAGCGGCTGTAGCCTATGTCAATGACGCCACGCCGGGCATTTACAGCTTGAACCGCAATTACTCTGCTTACAAAATCGAGCAGGTTTCCGACAAAGCCGATTTTACACTGTGGGATGAGCAGACAGTAAAACGTCTGATTGTGGAACAACCTGACCTTATGCCGTACTATCCGCCAAAGCGTGCATTGCAGCGCGGAATTGATTTGAAATACGGCAAGCAGCAAATTACAGGCAGCGTGACAAGCTCCATTCTGCAAGGCAAAAGCATACCGAAAATTGCAAACGACCTGCAACAGCGTATGCAGGATATGAGCCGCGCAAGCGCTATACGAACGGCCAGAACGGCAGTCACAGCGGCGCAGAACGCGGGACGGCTAGATACTTACCGTGCCGCGCAGAACATGGGCATAAAGCTGAAAAAGCAATGGCTGGCAACGCTTGACAACCGCACACGCCATGCGCATGCAATGCTTGACGGCCAGACAGTAGACGTTGACAAGCCGTTTAAGGTGGACGGTTACGAACTTATGTATCCGGGAGACAGTTCCGCACCGGGTTATCTCGTGTACAATTGCCGATGTACCCAGATTTCTGAGGTTGACGGCGAAGATACAAGCAGCGTCGGCAGACGCGCCAGAGACCCCGAAACGGGGCAATGGGTGCTTGTGGGAGATATGACCTATGCAGAATGGGCAGGCTGGAAGAAAGAGCAAGTAATAGTCAAGGAAAAAGCTGAACTTAATTTGCATTCAATGCAAGACTGCAAAGAGGCGTTGCTAAATGATATTGGGTTCAACCTTGTTGAGGATTCTTTTGTTCGCAATGTTGATGAAAGGCTCGCCATTGATTGCACAAAGCAGTTGCATAATCTCGAACAAACATTCGGTGCTGTTAAGAAGTCCACAGGCTCTATATGCTCCGTATCAGGCGGCAGAGCGACAGATGCATACGTAGGTGCGAAAGTCACAGACCCAACAAACCAAAATCTGTCTTTGTGTCCCATAGCTTTTAACAGCTATAAAAGCAATGTTGCCGAAACTTTGTCTCAGATAGAAAGCGGCTATATAATGCCAGCTTTGAAGGAAAATGCATCAATATACACTGTAACGCATGAATATGGCCACATGGTACAGAATACTGTCATAAAAAAGGCTATGGAAGATTATGGGCTTGAAAAGCTGAAAGCGTCCATTGACTATAGCAAGAAAACGGAAAAGGCAATATTTAAGCAATATAAAAAGATATGGGCAGACACAGAAAAAAAGTGTTACGCAGAAATACTTGATATTGCGAAAGAAGCTAATGTAAACTTCAAATTGGGAGATAATATTTCTCGGTATGGAAGAACAAATTACGCAGAATTTTTTGCGGAGGCATTTGCAAACAGCCAGCTTGGTGCGCCTAACGAGCTTGGCAAGGCTATGCTGGTATGGCTTGAAAGAAAGGGGCTTGTAAAATGAAAACCGAACCATATTTTATGAGAAATAAGGATTGGTACTATTTCGACGAAGCGGAATTTTGTTACAAGCTGACAAAAAAAGCACCTACTAAAGCCGTACAGTCTTACGATGAATTTTACAAAGATGAAATCGTTAAAGACAAGAACGGTGAAGCGAGAATTGAGCGATGAAAATCACACTTAAAAAGTAGGAGGTAAGAGCCATGAACCCAATAAAAAGATTTTTAGGGGATACATCAAGTGAAAAGTTTACAGCTTACGACACAGCTGATGAAGCAAAAAAGCACATATCCATGTTCGGATATGATGATGTAATTATTACAGAAGATGACATCAAAAATCTTCGAACTGGGAAAACGCTGGTATGCCATATTATGGATGAATATAGCGTTGTTATGCGCTTAGAAAACGATGAAAATCACACTTGAAGACCACAGCGATGAAGTGTTGGAAGCGCTGGAATCCGCTTGCCAGCGTGCGTTGGAAAAATGCGGGCTTGTCGGTGAGGGGTATGCAAAAAAGCTATGCCCTGTCGACACTGGCAACCTGCGAAACAGCATTACACACATGGTCAGCGACAGCGAAAAAGCCGCATATGTCGGCACAAATAGCGAATACGGCGTATACGTTGAGTGCGGTACTGGTATTTACTATCCGGGCGGCAGACAAACACCGTGGACGTACCAAGACGAAAAAGGCGATTGGCATCTGACGCACGGACAACGCGCAAAACCGTATATCAAACCTGCCGTTGCCGAGCACGGCGAACAGTACAAAAGAATCATCAAAGCAGAGCTGAAAGGCAAATGAGCCTCTCGGCTTTTTTTATTAGTGGTAATTGCAAATTTTGCAACTGCCACTTTTTTATACCCAAAAAATGTTTCCTTTCAAATTATCTGAAAGAGAACATTTTTACAAACCTTTTGCAAAAACAGCAAAGAACCGCTGTTTTTATATAAACGCGAATGTCGAAGAACTGACACCGAAGAAAAGGAGCGAAAACATTGGCTATTACTCGCAAGCTGCTGAAAGGTATGGGGCTGACCGAAGAACAGCAGGACACCATTATTGAAGCCCACACTGATACCGTAAACGGTTTGAAAGCGGACGTTGACCGCTATAAAGCCGATGCGGAAAAACTTCCCGGCGTTCAAAAGGAACTGGACGACCTGAAAGGAAAGGGCGATGACGGTTACAAGGAAAAGTATGAATCTGAGCACAAGGCTTTTGAGGATTACAAAACCAGCGTGGCCGCTGAAAAGACTACCGCTGCCAAAGAAAAGGCGTTGGAGACCGCCCTGAAAAAAATCGGTATTGCCGATAAACGGATTGCCACTGTTGCCAAGATGGCAAGGGCAGATGGACTGCTGGACGCTTTGGAGTTGGACGAGAACGGCGCAGCAAAAGATGCAGCAAAGTTTGAAACCAGTTTGAAAGACGGTTACGGCGAATTTGTTGTAACTACCAGCACGCAGGGCGCAAACACACCAAACCCGCCCGCAGGAAATGGCGGCAGTGGTTCCATCACAGCAGAAGCCTTTAAAAAGATGGGCTATGCAGACAGACTGAAACTCTATAAAGAAAGCCCGGAACAGTATGCCGAGCTTGCAAACAACAAAGGAGATTAACACATGGCAGATACTATCCTGACCAAACTGGCAGACCTGATTAACCCCGAAGTTATGGCCGATATGATTTCGGCTAAAATCCCTGACAAAATCCGCGTGGCACCTTTTGCAAAGGTGGATGACACCCTTGCTGGCGTGCCTGGCGATACCATTACTGTGCCGTCTTACGGTTACATCGGCGATGCAGAGGATGTTGCAGAGGGCGTTGACGTTGACATCGACAAGATGAGCACCAAGGACAAGAAGTACAAGATCAAGAAGGCCATGAAGGGCGTCGGCCTGACCGATGAAGCTGTGCTGTCCGGCTATGGAAACCCCGTTGGTGAAGCTAATGCGCAGCTGGCGCTGGCTATTGCTGCCAAAATCGACAACGACTGCATGGAAGCCCTGCAGGGTGCTACGCTGACTTATGACGGCACTGCTGCCGCTATCAAGTACAGCGGCGTTGTGGACGCTATCGACATGTTCAACGAAGAGATCAACAGCGACAAGGTGATGTTCATCAACCCCAAGCAGATGGCGACCCTGCGAAAGGATGCTGACTTTATCAGCGCTGACAAGTATCAGGCTGGCGTTGCTGTCACCGGCGAAATCGGCAAGATTGCCAATACCCGCGTGGTGGCATCTCGCAAGGTTCCTTCTATCGAGTACGAGAAGGACAACAGCACCGGCACCATTGAGATTGTCGCTGATACTACCGCCGAAACCACCACCAAAAAGCATCTGGCGACCATCCAGCCCCATTGCGCTGCTGCGCTGGTTGTCGGTGATAAGGTCAAGGCTGCTGCTACCGCCTACTACGCTTGCCCCATCGTCAAGTTGAACGAGGACAGCGAGACCGAGGACGATGTGCCCGCTCTGACCATTTACCGCAAGCGCAATATCAACGTGGAGACCGAGCGCAAGCCGCGTAACCGTTCCACCGAAATTACCGCTGACGAGTTTTACGTTGCGGCTCTGACCAACGAAGCCAAAGTTGTGCTGGCAAAGTTCAAAAAGTAATAAGGAGGGAGTGCAATGCTTGAAGAATTGATGAGGGAGTGCCGGAACTGGTTTGTCACACAAAATGGCGTCCATCTGGGCGAGTTCAGCATCAAGGGCGGGAGCATTGCGCTCCCTTTTTTGCGTGCCGGACAGTATTTCCGCGTTGTGGGCAGCGTTCTGAACGATGGTGTGTATCAATACGGCAACTGCTCGTTGAGGGATGAAACCTTTGACGGGGCTGTCTGGGCTATGTCCGTTCCTGCCGAATTTCTGCACCTTGAAGAAGAAATCAAGGCGTGGCGCACGCAGTACGAGAACGCCGCAAACAGCCCATATCAGAGTGAAAGCTTTGCGGGGTATAGTTACACCAAATCTACTGCAAGCAACCATTCTGGCGGCTCTGTGACGGGCTGGCAGGGCGTGTTTGCTTCTCGGCTGAACAAATGGAGAAAGCTATGAGCCTATTAGATGATTTTTCGCATAGCTGCATCATCATGGACAAGCTGACAAAGCCTGACGGAGAAGGCGGCTATGCTACCGAGTGGAGAGAGGGCGCAGAGTTTGCGAATTACGTTGCACTGGACAGCAGCCTTGAAGCACGGCAGGCCGAAGCGCAGGGCGTGACAAGCGTGTATACCGGCATTGTGCGGAAAGATGTGCCCATCGAGTACGGCAGCGTCTACAAGGACTTGACTACCGGGGCATATTTCCGGGTTACGAGCCGACCAGAAGAAAAGCAAGCCCCGGCAAGCGCTTCCCAGATGCTGAACGGCCTAAAAAGTTTTACGGCTGAACGATTGCGGGAGGGATTACCGACATGACAAAGGGCGCTGCATTACAGCAGTTTTTCGGGCAATTTATGACCGCTTACGCCAGCAATGCTGTGCCGGATGACGCTGTACTCCCATACCTGACATATGATGCTGTGTTTGACGCATGGGGCGGCGGGGCGGTATCGCTGACGGTCAACATGTGGTTCCATACCACGAGCGAAGCGGCGCCCAATGCAAAGGCGCTTGAGCTTTCGGACGCGCTGGGCATTGGTGGCGTGACGCTGCCGGTAGATGGCGGATTGATTTGGTTAAAACGCGGCTCCCCGTTCTGCCAATCGCTGGCAGATGACACAGACAAAAACCTAAAACGGCGGTATATCAACGTGACCGCCGAATTTTTATGCCTAAATTGAGGTGAAAGCATGAAATTTACTCGTATTCCTGAATCTGCGTTTAAAGAACTGGTCTTGAACGCGGGCTATCTTGCAACTACATTTGACCCGGCTGCCGGTACTGCGCCGGAAGAAAGTGCGCTGCTTGGCGCTACGACCGGCGGCATCAACTTTACGGCTGTGCCGAGCTTTACCGACTTCGGCGAGGATATCGACAACTGCCCCAAGAACATGAAAGAGCTGAAGCAGATTGAATCTTGGGAAGTCAAGTGTAGTGGCACTTATGTTTCGGCATCGGCAGAAAATGCCAAGAGCATGCTTGGCGCTGCGGATGTTACGACCACTTCCAAGGTGTCCAAAATCACGCCGCGCAACGACCTGAAAGACAGCGACTTTACCGATTTGTGGCTGCTGTGCGATTATTCCGACAAGCACGGCACTACGAATGGCGGTTTCTGCGCCATCCACATGCTGAATACGCTGTCCACCGGCGGTTTCAGTTTGCAGACCGGGGACAAGGAAAAAGGCCAGATGAGCTTTGAATACACAGCGCACTACTCCATTACCGCGCAGGACACTGTGCCGTGTGAGGTGTATATCAAGGCCGGAGAGGATGAAGCCTAATGCGGATTTTTTCTGAACTTAGCACTGACGAAGCGCTGGAAGTCGTTTTACAAATCGCGCAGCCCATCACAAATTTGATTGATGATGAAACGCTTGTGAAAGAGATGCAGAAAGCGATGCCGAAGGGCGAAACGACCCGTATTGCAATGCAGCGTTTTGGCCTTGCGAAAATCGTTAAGCTGCTGAACATTGCGTTGAAGCAGCACCGCGTGGATGTGTACGCAATCCTTGCACCGTTTAACGGCCTGACAGTGGAAGAAATCGGCAAACAGAATTTCCTTATTACCTGCAAGCAAGTTTACGACCTGTTGAACGATAAGGGGTTTGTTGATTTTTTCAAATCGTATCTCGATGGCGGGCAGAACAAGTAATTCCTGTGCTGCTTAAAATGCCGAAACTGAGCGCAAAGGCGCTTGTGTCGGCGCTGCCTTATGCCCTGAAAACAGAATTTGAAGAAATGCAATACAAGGTGTACCTGACAGACAGTGCGTTGAGTATTGTAATGGCCATAACAGGGGCAAAGGATATGCCAGCGAGATACATTGATATTATCCGACCGCCAAAGGTTGACAACAGAACGCCGGAGCAGATACAAGCAGATTTTAAGGAATTTGCAACGCGGCACGGCTTGAAAATTACAAAATAAAATGCCGCCCGAGTGGGCGGCATCAATCAGAAGCAGTTTTTTATAATGGCTTTGTAAATCGGCTCGTCAACTTCAAGCATAAATCGCTTGCCGCTGTAACGCCATTGCGGGTCATCTATAAGTTGGATAACCACTTGATAAACGCCTTTTTGCTTGGCAGTCATTGCACCGGCAACCATGCCAGCACCACCAAACAAAGCACCGCCGACCATGCCGCGCATAACGCCGGATGCCATTGACTTGTTGTGACTTTCGTCTGCAACGGAATAACCCGCGACAGTACGGCTGTTAAGTTCGAGGTTCGACATACCGCCGACATCCATCGACACCGTGCCAAAAGAAAGCGAAACTTTCTTTCCGACAAAATCGCCTGCAATAACTGCATTTTTTGCTTTTGCCATAAAAAACACCTCCTGCAGATAGAATACAATACTGAATTGAAAAATTCAAGAAGGGAGTGATAAATTGGACGTTTTTAATCTATATGCCAAACTGAGCCTAAACACAAGCGAATACGAAAAAGGCGTAGAAAAGGCAAAGGGCGGGGCTTCTTCTCTGATGGACGTGTTTTCCGGTACTGTGCTGGGAAACGTTGTCACCGACGGTCTGCGCAATATCGCAAATGGCTTTGTTACCATAGGAAAAATGGCAACCGGCGCGGCAATTTCAATCGGCAAGGCATCGCTGGATAGCTACGGCGAGTACGAGCAGCTTGTAGGCGGCGTGGAAACGCTGTACAAGAGCAGCGCGAAAGTCGTTGAACAGTATGCAAAACGAGCTTTTGAAAATGTAGGTATGTCTGCAAACGACTATATGGAAACATCAACGTCGTTTGCAGCATCGCTTGTGTCCAGCCTTGCGGGCGATACAGATGCAGCAGCGGAAATGTCGAATATGGCAATATCCGATATGGCAGACAACTGGAACAAAATGGGTTCCTCTGTCCAGAGCGTCCAAGACGCTTACCGCGGATTCTCAAAGCAGAATTACACGATGCTGGACAACTTGAAAATCGGCTATGGCGGCACGAAAACGGAAATGCAACGACTTCTTGCCGATGCAGACGCTTTGAACGCAAAGCAGGGCATCTACACAAAATACAGCATTGACAGCTTTTCGGACATTGTGCAAGCCATTCACGTTGTGCAAACGGAAATGGGCATCACAGGCACAACGGCAGACGAAGCAGCGTCAACGATTCAAGGCAGTACCGCATCAATGAGAAGTGCGTGGGAAAATTTGCTTACGGGAATTGCTGACCCGGAACAGAACTTTCAAGGGCTGATGGATGATTTTGTAAATAGTTTTGTAACGGCTGGCAACAATATTATTCCGCGAATAAAGCAAATTGTACCTACTTTGATTGACGGATTGAGCGAAATTGTAACACAGCTTGCGCCTTATGTAAGCAGCGTAATAATGGAGCTGGAGCCGACCGTTGAGGAAGGCTTGCAGGCGCTTTTTGGCGGTCTAAGCAGTGTAGCAAGCGAATTGCAGCCCATTGTTGCCGATGTATTCTCTTTTTTGGGCGATGCGATTGTTTCCGGGCTTACAACTGCTGTTGAAAACTCCGACTTTTCGTTCCTGCTTGATATTTTTGAGAATGTTAAGCAGGCAGTCGAAGGAGTTGTTCCGTTAATTGAAAAAATTGCTCCTGCACTTGTAACGGTGGGCGCAGCTGCTAAGGGCGGGGAAATCGGCAAAAAGATACAGTCCATTGTAACAGGGTTTGACGAAGCAAAAGTCGCCGTATCCTTGTTCAGTATGGGGCTTTCGGACGCCGAAATCGCGCAAGGGGCGCTCAACGGAACATTAAAAGCCTCCGAGGTTCTAGCAGGATTGCTTACAGGCAAGATTTCGTTAATGACACTTGCACAGACGGCGGCGGCAAAGGCACAAGCTGCATTCAATGCGGTTTTGGCGGCGAATCCGATTGCGCTAGTCATTGTTGCAGTCGGCGCTCTTGTCGGTATACTGGCGGTTCTGTATGCCAAAAACGAGGATTTCCGCAGCAAAGTAAACGCCGCGTGGGATGCAATTTCTGCCAAGATTCAGGAAGTCGTGGCATTTGTACAGCCTTATGTTGAAGCGGCTATGCAGGTTATTGGGCAGGTCGTTACGCAGGCCATTACAGATTTGACACCAGCCATACAGAGCATCGGTGAAGCGTTCAGCGCTGCATGGAGCCTTGTACAGACTGTATGGTCATGGGCAAGCGCATTCTTTCAGGCCATCTTTCAGGCAATTGTGGTCATCTTTACGCCGTTTGCACCGATTGTCAGCGGATTTTTTCAGGTCGCGTGGATCATTATTCAAAGCATCTGGAATGTTGCGGTCAGCTTTTTTCAGACTGTATTTGATTTGATTACTGGCGTGTTCTCTACGATTGACGCTGTGTTGTCCGGTGACTTTCAGAGCGCGTGGGAGTCGATTCAGGGCATCTTTGATGGTGTGTTTGGTTTCTTCTCTACGGTCGGGCAAAACGTTGTAGATGGCATAAAGGGCGGCATTGCAGCTGTTTGGGGTGGTCTTGTCAGCTTTGTGCAGGGCTTGTGGGATGGCATCAAGAGTATTTTTGTCATCAATGCAAGTGATGTGAAAAACAACACGGGGTCTGACGGCAGCCACGCAGGCGGCCTTGATTATGTTCCGTATAACAACTATGTTGCAAACCTGCATCGCGGCGAGATGGTGCTGACTGCCGATGAAGCGGACAGTTACAGACGCGGTAAGGGCAGCAGCAACGGTTTTACCCTGACGCAAAATATTTACGCGGCAAAGCAGACACCTGTTGAACTGGCAGCAAGCACAGCGGCATATTTCCAGCGGGCGAGGTGGGCGTTATGAGTTTTTTAAGCAAGATTTTCAAGTACGTCAACTCGCTGGGGCAGTCTATCGTGTTTGACTACGCGCATGGTTATCTTATCAGCAAGCCAGATGGCATTGATACAATTTCGGTCACTGCCAACACGGCGCAGGGCATCGGTCAAGTAGGCGCTACGGTGCAATCTAAGTCCATTCAGACGCGTCCTATTACCATCAATGGCAGAGTCATCGGCGACAATGCACAAGCGCTGAAAGATGCGCTTATGACCGTTGTACGGCCTGACCTGACCGGGGTGTTATATGCCGGAGATTGGCACATAGACGTTATTGTAACAGCATCGCCTACCATTGGCGCATCAAAACGCGGTGCGCCGTTTCAGCTTGGCCTGCTTGCCCCCTACCCGTATTGGGAAAGCGGTGAACGAAAGGCAATGCAGCTGCGCGGCGTGCAAAAAGGTTTTAAATTCCCATGGAATATTAGCAAAACGTATTATTTCGGCAAAGTCATTGTGTTAAAATACATTGTTTTGCAGAATTTTGGGCAGTTTGATGTGCCGTTTATGCTGGAAATCAATTGCATTGGCGAGACGGCAACAAACGTAGGCATTGAAAACATGCTGACAGGTGAAGTGCTTCGGCTGGAAAAAACGCTTGTGGAAGATGAGCGTGTCGTTATCAAGACATCTCACGGAAAGACAACGGTCACAAGCTCTAAGGACGGTGACTGCCGGGGCGCGCTGACGCTTGAAAGTACACTGTACAGAATTCATACGGGCGATAATGCGTGGAAGCCTACTGCGGACAGTGGGCTTGAAAACGTTGAAATGAGTGTTTCGTTTGCGGAAGAAAGTGCGGGTGTAACGGTAATATGAGATTAGAGCTTTTCTCCCATGATCTTAGCAACCGACACGAAATTACCCACGCCATCAGCAGCGAATTCAGCGACTACTATAACAATGTGGGAAAATTTACGGTAGTTTTGCCGATGGATGAGTACAACATTGGGATAGTGGAGCTGGATGCTGTTTTGTATATTGTAGAGCGAAGACTTGCGTATATGGTGGAAGAAATACAGCTCGATTGCGATAACAGCGAAATCACGTTGAACGGGTACAGCCTGAACAACAAGCTGAACCGGCGTGTTATTGCGGCAACTGCCAGCATTGCCAATGTGGAAAAGGATGTATACAGCGTTATTACTGCCAACCTGCGCGGGCTGCCTGTACTGCTGGCAGAGAAAAAAGGCTTGACAGAAACCGTGACAGCAACGGAAGCGTACGGGGATGAACTGTTAAACTGCATACAGCCGATTTTGACAGATGCAGGACTTGGAAACCGGATGGTTTTTGACTACAGAGCCAAAACAGAAACGTTTGAATTGTATAAGGGCGTTGACCGTACAGAGGGATTAGACGCGGTCCTGTTTGTGCAGGAACGCGGAACAGCGCCCGGGCTGGTAGTTGACAAGGATATTTCTGAATACAAAAACGTGTGCTATTGTGAAGCGCAGTACAAAGACGGTACAAAGTTTGTGGTGCAGGCTGGCACGGCCAGCGACAACGAGCGACGGGAACTATGGGCAAGTTTCAGCGGCGACAGCCAGCAGGATGATGAAAGTAACGCGGATTTTGAGAGCCGTGTAAAGCAGTACGCCGCTTTACAGTTGGGCAGTCACCTGAACCGCAACGGTTTTTCGATTGACGCTGACGGTGACGAGATTGGCACGGCATACAATGTTGGCGATTTGGTTTGGTGCGTTTCTTTGCGGCTGGGTGTAAAGTACAAGGCAAGAATCACGGCAGCAAAGTATTCACAGGATGCAAACGGGTCAAGCGTCAAGCTGGTTATTGGCGACCCGATTTTAACAGTTTTGAGGTGATAAAGTGGCAGAAATTAAAAATTTCCCAAATAATGTTGACGAATACATCGGGGCACAAAATGTCATGAAGTGGCTGCATGGGCGTTCCAGCGGCGTGTTTGGCGCGGATGGCAATTTAAGTGTCACTGCAAACGGCGATATGACGGTAAGCGTTTCAGATGGCGTGGGCTGGCTGGCGAACGACAAAGCGGACGGCACAGTTTTTTGGAATGATACAAAAGAACAGACTGGAAGCGAGTTGCGGCTGACAATCCCGTTGGCAGATGCCATCCTGCCACGTATTGACAGGGTTGTTGTTAGCTGGGATACGGTGGATTATGCGTCAAAGCCGCGCATTGAAGTGCTAAAAGGTACGCCAAATAATGCACCTACCGCCCCGGAACTTACAAACAACACTTTGAAACGGCAAATTTCTCTTGCGCGTATTGGCGTCGCAGCAGCGGTAAGCAGCATTTCTGCGGATAACATCACGGACGAACGGCTTGACCCCGATGTGTGTGGGCTTGTTACGGATTGGGTTAGCGTTGATACTACCACCATGCAGGCGCAGTTTTCCACATTGCTGGAAAAGGTAAAGACCGAGCTTTCCAAACTGCACGCGGGCACTGCCGTGATGACCAAGGGCGAGTATGACCCGGCGGGCCTGGGCCTTGATGCGGCGGTGCAGCTGTACAGCTGTACGAAGTCCGGCAAAGTCTACGCACTGAAGGGCACCGGCGCGGTGGGGCGGTTTAAAGTCCCCGCCGCGTGGAGTGCGGGCGACACGTGGACAGTCAACGGCGTGGCCGTGCCTGCGTATTGCGGGGCGGACGCGGCGGACGGGGACAGCGTTGTTGCCGGGCGGTGGATCACGTTTGTATACGATGGCACGCGGCTGGATTTTAACGGCGGCGGTGGATTATCCAATGCGAAGCTGGCACAGGCCACCGCCGCAGATACCGATGTGCTGACCGGAAAGAAATACTACGCAGGCGTCAAGACCATCAAGGAAGGGAAAATGCCGAACCGGGGCGCAGTAAGCGAAGCTATCTACCCGGGCGATTCTTACGAAATCCCTATTGGATATCACAACGGAAACGGAATCGTAACTGCAAAGCGCAGCTACAAAACTGTTTATCTGGGCCAGCAAACCTCCTATTTCACAAACTTCACATACGATGTGAAGTCACACTATGGGAGCATTTATGACAAGTTGAGCCGCAGTAATTTTTATACCGTCCCTTATGCTTGGAGCGGGAACTGCACCGATGTTGCTACTTCCGGAAACGGAGCCTGCGCTGACTATGTTTCTTACAATCCTGATACCGGCATGTTGACTGTCGGCGCACAGTCTTATGGAAAAGCTGGCGCTTTTATATCCAATGTCTTGTTTAAGGTGTATATGATCTACTAAGAAAGGAGCGTGAAATAATGTCCGAAACTATTATTCATGAAATCAGCATGAGAAATGAAACCATGAGGGAGCCGATCATAATCAACGCCTAAGGAGGTAGAGCATGGTACATACTTTAAGGCTGGATAACTACACCCCAATTCCGCGAAAGTTGGTGCTAGGGACTAATTCCAGCTTTGGCACGGAGAGTATCAAGATTGAGCGCGGGGCCGGGTGGGATGGTCTAAATCTCACTGCAACGTGGCACATCCCCGGGCGGGAAGAGCCGCTGCGCGTGGCCCTGCTGGATGGGGATGCCATGGATGTGCCGCCCGAGGTGACGAAGGAGGCTAAGGATGGCGTGCTTGTGCTGGCCGGGCTGGCCTCCAGCGTGCAGCGGGCGAGTTGTAACGTGGAGTATCTTATTCTTGAGCAAGCGGGCGTATACGGCGGCGCGGATGCAGAGCCGACGCCCGAGCTGGCGGCGCAGGTGCTGCAGGCGGTGCAGGATGCCCGGGACGCGGCAAAGGACGCCGATCAGCGCGCCACGAACGCGGAGGGCGTCGCCAACAGCGTGAGGGAGGACGCCGACAACGGGAAGTTTATCGGCCCAGTCGGCCCGCAGGGGCCTGTTGGGCCGCAAGGCGCGCAGGGTATCCAGGGCGAGAAGGGCGACACCGGAGAGCGCGGCCCCCAAGGTGAGCAGGGCGTTCAGGGTGTACAAGGCGAGAAGGGCGATACCGGCGCGCAGGGGCCTGTTGGCGAAACTGGCCCGGTTGGCCCCAAGGGTGATACTGGCCCGCAGGGTGAGCGCGGTGAGCAGGGGCCGCAGGGAGAGGTTGGCCCGGAGGGGCTTGCCGGAAAGGACGGCGTACAGATTGATGATGCGGCGGTGAGCGAGGATGCGCCGTGGAGCAGCAAGCACATCATTGATATGCTCTGCCCACCGCTGGAAGAAAGCGGAAACCCTGTTGTGTGCTACCCTGTGGCGGGATACCCGCTGGGGGTGAAAGCGAAGTGGGAACCAACACAGGAAGGTACCGGAACACCCAGCTCTGAAAACATCCGTCCCATCAAGGGACGTGACAGCGTGACAGTTAATCGGACGGATGGATTACGGGCGTGGAAAGCGCTGACGCTGAACGGAACAGAAAATTGGGGCACTGAGACAACCAACAGTCCTGGCAAAGTTGGTTTCAAATTTCAAGTGCCTGAAATAGCCACTCCCGCGATGCCCTATATTAAGGGTGATATTGTATGCAATCAATATCCGACACATACAGCAGACGAAACATCCAAACGCCAAAACGGAATATCAGTTGAAGCACAAGAGCACCACTATTTCAGAATTTATAGTGATACATATGCGGAAGGAACAATAGACGAGTGGAAAGCCTACCTTGCCGCCCAGAACGACGCTGGCACCCCCGTGCAAATCGCTTATAAGCTGGCAACGCCCACTTCCTTCA
>ERZ773186.1020-NODE-1020-length-24365-cov-7.714068_pt1 | contig 24365 bp, 23 predicted proteins | sample MGYA00581000_ERZ773186 | MGnify/ENA primary metagenome ERZ773186 (study PRJEB29015, sample SAMEA2737752) | human gut metagenome | biome: human gut; feature: human-associated habitat; material: faeces | place: China | collected 2012 ...
GCGTTGGTGCTGCCGCATTCCGGCAGATAGCGCACCTCGTTGATGCTCATTGCTTGGGTACCTCTTTATGCTCATAGGCGGTCACTGCGCCGTTTTCCAGCGTCAGCAGACCGTAGGTGTCCGGGCCGGTGTAGCAGCGCCCGCAGGAGCCGGGGTTGAACAAAAATACATTGCCCCGCTGCTCTGCGTGGGGAATATGGGAATGGCCGAACAGTGCCACCTCGGCGCCCCGGGCGGCGGCAGCATCTGCCAACGTATCCAGATCGTATTTTACACCGTACATGTGACCATGCGTATAGAAAACCACCGTCTGATCAAAGCCCGCAAGGCCGTCCAGCGGCTCCAGCGCACCGTAATCGCAGTTGCCGGCCACGGAATACACCCGCAGATGGGGGAAAAAGGCCAGCGCCTGCTCCAGATCCCGCAGGCCGTCCCCCAAAAAGATCACAGCATCCACGTTGTTCTGCTCTTTGTTCAAAATGCGCTTAATGGCGTCACGCGCGCCGTGGCTGTCGCTCAGGACCAGTAGTTTTGTCACGGAAAAATATCCTCCTCTATACTCATTCGGCAGTCTGCTGCAACAGCAGCAGCTGCTTGTACACTTCGCCCTTGGAATAGGCCGTGCCCTGCGCAGCAGCCTTGGCGGCGGCAGAAGCGCTGAAACCCTCAATGGTCAGCGCAAAAGCGCGCTGCGCCGCCTGTTCCAGGGTCAGCTCCTCTTCCTCGGCGACACCGGCGGGCGCACCCGCCATCACCAGCACATACTCGCCCCGGGGCTCGGCGGCGCGGTAGTGCTCCACGGCTTCGCCCAGAGTGGTTTTCCAGATCTCCTCGTGGAGCTTTGTCAGCTCCCGGCACAGGGTAATGCTGCGGTCTGCGCCAAAGGCGGCGGTCAGATCGTCCAGCGTGGTGCGCAGCTTGTGGGGCGCTTCGTAAAAGATGACGGTGCGCTTTTCCTGCAAAAGTTCGGCCAGACGCTCCTTTTTCTGCTTGCGGTTCACCGGCAGAAAGCCCTCGAACACCCAGCGGGAGGTGTCCTGCCCGGAGACTGCCAGCGCGGTGACGCAGGCAGAAGCGGCCGGGATGGGCACCACCTTGATGCCCCGCGCCAGCGCATCCCGCACGATGACCTCGCCCGGGTCGGACACGCAGGGCATTCCGGCGTCACTGCACAAGGCGCAGCTCTCCCCTGCCTCGATGCGCTGCAAAATGGCTTCGCCCTTCTGCAAGGCGTGCTCGTAGTAGCTGACCATGGGCTTTTTCAGCCCCAGATAATTCAGCAGCTTCATGGTCACACGGGTGTCCTCGGCGGCAATAAAGTCGGCCGCGCCAAAGGTGGCAGCCACCCGGGGCGGCATATCCTCCAGATTGCCGATGGGGGTCGCCACGATGTAGAGAGTTCCTGCCATAATTACCTCCTGAATTTATCGTCCGTACAGCGCCGCTCCGGCGCGGATGAGCACGTCCGGCTCCACCCGCAGGCCGGTCCTGCGGTTCTTCTGGGCTTCCACAAGGAACAGCCACGGGGCGTTTTCCGGGGCGTTCTTTACAAAGGCCAGCCGCTTGGGTTCCAGCCGGTGGGCGCGCAGCACGGCCAGCACCTCGGCCAGCCGCTCGGGGCGGTGGCACAGCGCCAGCCGCCCGCCGTCCTTCAAAAGCCGGAAGCCGCAGGCACAGACATCCTCCAAAGCGCAGGTGTTTTCGTGCCGGGCAAGGGCGTGGGCGGCATTCTGGCTCTGCGGCCCCTCGGTAAAATAAGGGGGATTGCACGCGCACACGTCAAATTGCCCTTCGTCCTGCCGCCATGTGCGCAGGTCGGCACAGACGGGGGTGATGTGGGTGAGCTGCTGCTCTTCCACCGCTGCCGCCAGCAGAGCGCTGCCCTCGGGCTGCAGCTCCAGCGCGGTGCAGGGGCCGCGGTGCCCCCGGTCGTGCCATTCCAGCGCCACGATGCCGCAGCCGGAGCACAGGTCTGCGGCTTTCTGGCTGCGCTTCGGCTCACAAAAGCGTGCCAGCAGCAGCGCATCCGAGCCGAACCGGTGTTCCGGGGTGCAGTAGACCATAGTTCTATTATACAAAACTTCCGTAGAATGTTCCATAGACAGTGTGTCGTTTCCCTTCCAAAAAATGCAGGGTATTTTCCTGCGGAATTTGTGCATGAAACAAAAAGGGGGGGCGGCTGCGCAGCATTTTGTGCAGTGCCTCTTTTGCGGTGGAGGATCAGGAATGGCCGCCGCGTGTGCTTTGGCCACGCTCAGCGGAAAAATGTTTTTGATTCAGCAGTTCGGCGCGTCTGCGGACGCGCCGAACTGCGTTTTTCATGAATTTACTTTATGATACCACAAAAAAGGACTGCTGCACAGGTGTGCAGCAGTCCTTTTTGATGCGTTTTCAGCAAAAACTACTGATTATTCAGCAGCGATTGCACCAGTGGGGCAAGCACCCTCGCAAGCACCGCAATCGATGCAGGAATCAGCGTTCACAACTGCAGCGCCGTTCTCGATGGTGATAGCGCCAACCGGGCAAGCGCCCTCGCAAGCGCCGCAGCCAACACATGCGTCAGAAACCTTGTGTGCCATAATAAACTCTCCTTTTTTATCCCGTGCCGATGTAATTATGAAGAAACGTACCTTGGCACGGCCACGCACGCCCCCCGGAATTTGTATCCTTGTCTGCATTCTAACAAAGCAGGCCGGAAAAGGCAAGACTAACCGTGCTGCCACAACAACAAAATAAAATATTTTGTGGGGTTGCACAAAAGCACGGCCTAATTTATAGCCAAAATTGCCGGAGATTTTTAGCGAAAATCACGAAGTCTGGTTAGTTTTGTAATACTAACTACCCGGACGCTCATTCTTTCTCATTCGTGCGGCGGCGGGGGCAGGCGGGGCGCTTTTCGTCGTCGGAGCTTGCCACCACCGGGGCGGGGTTGCGCACGCCGGAGTAATCATCGTCCGGGTCGGGACGGCGGGGCGGGCGCTTGCCGCCGCACACATACTCGCACACACCCACCTTGTAGTACCGGGGCGCAAGGCTCTCGGTGCCGCAGCGCACCCGCAGGTAGCCGGACACCGGGTTCACCTCCAGCACGGTGCCCAGACCGTCCGGGGTGCGCACCGTGCTGCCCACCATGGGCATGATGCTGTTCAGGTACTCGTAGGCGCTCTCCTCGTAGGCAAGGCAGCACATCAGGCGACCGCAGGCACCGCTGATCTTGGTGGGGTTCAGCGAAAGGCCCTGCTCCTTTGCCATCTTGATGGAAACGGGCTGGAAATCCTTCAAAAAGCGGCTGCAGCAGAAGGGCTGACCGCAGATGCCCAGACCACCGATCATCTTGCTCTCGTCACGCACGCCGATCTGGCGCATGTCGACGCGAATGTGCAGCGTCGAGGACAGGTCCTTGACGAGCTGGCGAAAATCGACGCGCTCCTCGGCCGCAAAGTAGAACACGGCCTTCTCGCCGCCAAACAGGTACTCGACGCCGACCGGCTTCATCTCGAGGTCGAGCTCCTTGACCAGGCGGCGGAAGTCGACCATGGCCTCGTCGCCCTGAATGGCCAGGTCGTCGGCAAGTTGCAGGTCGATGTCGCTCGCCACGCGCAGCACGGGCTTGAGCGGCTGACCGATCTCGTCTTGCGGCACCTCGAAGGGATCGGCCGTGACCAGGCCGATCTCGGTTCCGCGCTCGGTGGAGCAAATGGCATAATCGGCCTCGAGGATATCCAAATCCTGCGGATCGAACCACAGGTCGCGCGAGGCGTAGGTAAACTTAACGGGTACGACTAACGGCATTTCAGTGCCTTCCTGATATCGAACAGCATGACCTCGATGGCCAGCTGGGGAGTAACGTTTCTGGCAATGTTGCGCTCGGCGGTCGCGACTGCCTCGAGCGCCCGCGTGGCACCCGCAACATTGGTCGCGGCGGCAAGCCGCCCGATCGTGTCGCGCACGTCCTCGTTCACTACGTCGGCTGCCTCGTCCTGAAGCGTCAGCAGCACGTCGCGCATAAGCGTCCGCGCGCTCGCCAGCGCTTCCATGATACCCGAACGCTCGCGCGCGTTGAGTTCGCGCTTGTTGCGGTCCTCAAGCTGCTTCAATGCTCCACGCGACAGGTAATCGGCGTTTTGCTCGAGCACCTTTTCCTGCGTGGACTTGACCTCGGCGAGCGGCGCCTTAACGGCGACGATGAGCGACTTGGCGCGGCTGAGCACGTCGGCCTCGTCGGCGGCGATAAGCGAATCGATGGCGCGAACCATCTGACGGCGGGCGTCCTGACGCTCGGCGCTCTTGAGGAACTCGATGCCACGCGTGGGGCTTCCCGCTACGGCGACGGCCATGCGGCAACGCGCAGGGTCCTGACCGGTGGCGCGACTCACGGCACGCGCGGCCACGGCGGGCGACACCAGCCGAAACGGCACGCACTGGCAGCGGCTCACGATGGTGGGCAATATCACGTCTGCCGAGGTGCCCAGCAAGATAAACATAACGCCCTCGGGCGGCTCCTCGAGTGTTTTGAGCAGCGCGTTGGCGGTGTTGGCGCGCAGCTGCTCGGCACGGTCGATGATGTAGACCTTGGCCTTGGCACGGATGGGCGCCAGAGGCACGTCATCGAGCAGCTCGCGGGTCTGGGCGATGAGGTAGCCCGTGGCGCTCTCGGGCGTGTAATAGTGCACGTCGGGGTGCGTATGGCGAGCAACGCGCACACAACTGTCGCATGCGCCGCAGCCATCCTGCTCGCACAGAAAGGCTTGGGCGAGCGCCCACGCGGCGTCGAGCTTGCCCGCGCCGGGCGCTCCCAAAAACAGGTAGGCGTGCGATGCGCGACCGCTGGCGACGGCGTTGGTCAAAAAGTCGCGCACGCGCTCTTGGGTATCGAGCTTGGCGAGCAAGCTTGTCTGCGCGGGGGCCATGCTACTCGGCCTCCTGGGCAAGCGCGGCGACGACGGCTTCCCGCGGAATGTCGAGACCGTACGCGCGAACCTGCTCGACCGTCTTCTCGAAGACTTCCTCGATGGGCACGGTGGCGTCGATGAGTTTTACGCGGTTTGGCTCCTCGGCGGCAATGGCGCAAAATCCCTGGTAGACACGCTCTTGGAAGGCCATGCCCTTGGCCTCCATGCGATCTGCCGCGCCACGGGCTGCCATGCGCAGCGCCGCCTGCTCGGGCGTGATGTGATAGACGAGCGTGAGCGCCGGATGCGTCCCCGCAACGGCCAGGTTGTTGGCATCGCGCACTATCTGGCGGTCAAGGCCGTCGGCAAATGCCTGATAGCAGGTCGTGGAATCGTAGAAGCGATCGCACAGAACCACCTTGCCGGCTGCGAGCGCGGGAGCGATGACTTCGTGCACCAGCTGGGCACGCGCAGCCTCGTAGAGCAGCAGCTCGCAGGTATCGCCCATTGCCGTGTTGGCGGGGTCGAGCAGCAGAGCACGGATCTTTTCGCTGATGGCGGTGCCGCCCGGCTCGCGCAGAGTTACGACCTGATAGTCAGCGAGGTCGAGCGCGCGGGCCAGCAGACGCGCCTGCGTGGACTTGCCGGCGCCGTCGACGCCCTCGAGCGTGATAAAGCTATGTTGAGCGGGCTCAAAAGCCATGGGCGCAGCCCCTTCCTACAAGGCGCGTAAATGCGAGTTATAGCAACCAAGCCATGATACCCCAGTGCCCGGCGCGTCCCAAATCCCACCTAGCCAATGGCTACTCAGGCGGCAGTTAGGGACGTTCCTAAACTGCCGGCCGAAAAGGAATGTCCCCAACTGCCGGCTTTTTGGGGTGCTGGGTATAATCGTCGTATTGCATTGAAATGTGGCGAAAGGAGTGGCAATGTCTCGGTATTGCGCCTCGTGCGGCAAGCTTCTTGAAGATAATGCCAAGTTCTGCACCTCGTGCGGTGCACCCGTTGAGCAAACAGCCGCGAGCGATAGCCAGCACGCTTTTGAGCAGACCGGCTCCCTTGATACGCCGCAAGCCAAGGCGGACGACTCCCTCGCCTATAGCCCCGACCCCGCCGCAAGGACCGAGGCCGTCGAGACCACGCAGCGCATACCCGTCGCGAGCGGCTCGCCCCAACAGCAGCCGGCTCCCGCATACGCGCCCGCTTCGCCACAGACCCCCGCTCCCAAAAAGAGCGGCACCGGGCCGCTTATCGCCGTTATCGTTGTGCTGGTGGCGATCATCATCGCCCTGGTCATCTTCTTTGCGATCAGACCGTTCGACAACGCCGCCACGCAGACGACTGCCGAGGTAGCTAAGCTGCACCATGACGTCGACGACGATGACCTAAAGCCTCTCGGCAATCCCAACAGCCTGTACGACGATGATGACGATGACGACGAGGATGGCGGCGAAGCAACGCTCTCCGAGCAGAACCTCTACCGTCGCCTGAGCGAATACTACGACCTGCTCGAAGATCTCGACAGCCAGGTCCGTGGCTGCGCGCAGAACTTCAACGGCAACTATCTGGAAGAGGATCGAACCACCCGTCAAAATCTCGCCGACGTCGCCGAGCGCACGGAGGACACCATCGAGCAATATTACGACATCGTCGAGGACCTGGACGTCCCGACGAGCTCCAAGAACTACAGCTCCTGGAAGGATATCATCGCCCTGTACGACGACCTGGATCACCGCATTGACGCAATCTGTGATGCCTGGGAGATCAGCCTGAAATACGCCAAGCCTGCGGACCACAAGAATGAGATCGTGGCGCCGCTGTCGCGCGACAACGTGGCGGGCACCAATGACAATAAGTACCGCCTAGACTTTGAGGAGCGCTATCCCGGCGCCAAGCCTGTCGAGGTGAACTAGCGCTTTGTCGTTCCCGAGCCGGCAGTTAGGGACGTTCCTAAACTGTCGGCAGAAAAAGAACGTCCCTAACTGCCGGTCAAAAAAACGAGCGAGGATCGCGGGGTCCTCGCTCGTTTTTTTGGGCAATGTTTCGACTGCGCCGTTACTTGTCGGCGGCTGTTTTCTTGGCAGTCGACTTCTTCGCGGTCGCCTTCTTGGCGGCAGTGGCTTTCTTAGCCGTCGTCTTCTTGGCCGCCGTCGTCTTCTTTGCCGTGCTCGCCTTGGTTGTGGTCTTGCGACCGCGGGCGGGCTTCTTCTCCTTGGTCGGGCAGTCCATGTTGACGCAGATACGCCACGGACCGCGCGCCGTGTTGACCACCACGATGGGGGCGCCGCACTCGGGACAGGTCTCGCCCGTCGCCTCGAGCTTGCCACGCGCCGGCAGCGGATAGCTCACGCCGCAGTCATCGTAGTTGGTGCAGCGGATAAAGCGCTTGCCGCTCTTCTCGCTCTTGTGCGCGATCAGGTCGCCATGGCGTCCGGCCTCGGCACACACCTTGCACTCGCCCACTTTAAGGTCGGGCTCGTAGTTGGTGGGGCACGTCGGGTTCACGCAGATCTCGAAAGCCTTCTGGCGGAACGGCTGACACTTGATGCGCGGCGCACCGCATTCGGGGCACACGGCGGCCTCGCCCTCGAGCGGGCTCACCTTGACGCCGCTCGGCACCGGATAGGTCACGTCGCAGTCGGGCCAGCCCATGCAGCCAATGAAGCTGCCACGGGTCTTGGCGCTCGTCTTCATAACCAGGTCCTTGCCGCACTTGGGGCAGGCGCCCACGCGCGCATCAGCCGTGACGGCGTCGCTGATGGCGTCGCCGAGCTCTTGCGTATGCTTGAGCAGCTCGTCGAGCACGCCGGCCAGCAGCGCACGCGAGTGCGTCACGACATGCTCTTCGGTGTCCTCGCCGCGCTCGACGCGAGTCATGTCGCCGTCGAGCTCGCTGGTCATATCGGGGCTCGTGATGCGCGGGGCAAATTGCGTCAGCGCATCGATGATGGCGATGCCCAGCTGGCTCGGCTCAACGGGATCATTTTTGAGATAGCGCACGGCATACAGGCGCTCGATGATGCTCGCGCGCGTGGACTTGGTACCCAGGCCGCGCTTTTCCATCTCCTGCACGAGCTTGCCCTGGCTGTAGCGCGCGGGCGGCTCGGTCTGCTTGGCCTCGAGTTTAATGTCGAAAACGTCGACCGTATCGCCCTGCTCCAGCGGCGGCATCTGCTCGTCGCGCTTAAGTCCATACGGATACGCCTCGCGGAAGCCCGGAGTCACGAGCACATCGCCCGAAGCCACGAACGGCTCACCGTTCACGTCGAGCTCGAGCTTGGTGTTCTCGATGGTCGCGGGACCCATAAGCGTCGCCAGGAAGCGACGGGCGATGAGGTCATAGAGCTTGCGCTGGCCGCCGTCGAGCGTGGACGGATCGCCCTCGCCCGTGGGGTAGATAGGCGGGTGGTCGGTGGTCTCGACTTTACCGCGCGTGGGCTTCATGGGACCAGCGAGTACCTTTTTGCACACGGGCGCCAGCGCCGGGTTGATCTTTGCCAGGTCACTCACCACGGCGCCCAAATCGAGCGTCGCGGGATACACGGTGTTGTCGACACGCGGGTAGCTGATGAGGCCCGCCATGTAGAGGGACTCGGCGATGCGCATGGTACGTGCAGGTGAGATGCCCTCGGCCGCGGCGGCAGCCTGCAGCGAGGTCGTCGCAAACGGCGTGGGCGGCTGCTGCTTGCGGGAGCGCTTGGTCACCGCGGCGACGGTTGCCGTCGTAGCGCCGTCGACGTGGCCGTACGCCGTCTCGGCAGCATCTTTGTCGGTAAAACGTGTCGTCTTGTGCGCAATCTTAAAGCGGTCATCCTCGGCAGCACCCTGAGCGGCACCCATGCCGCGAATCTGCCAATAGTCCTCGGGCACAAACGCCATGCGTTCGCGTTCGCGCTCGACCACCAGGGCGAGCGTCGGAGTCTGCACGCGGCCGGCGGAGCGCACGTTGCCAAAGCCGCCAAACTTGGCGAGCGTCAGGTAGCGCGTGAGCACTGCACCCCAAATGAGGTCGATGTGCTGACGGCTCTCGCCGGCGTCGGCCAGGTTCTGGTCGAGCGAGACAAGGTTATCGAAGGCCTGCGTGATCTCGGCCTTGGTAAACGAAGAATACTGGGCGCGGGCGACCGGCAAGTCGGGCGCCACCTCGCGCACCTTGTTGAGGGCGTCCGAACCGATCAGCTCGCCCTCGCGATCGAAGTCCGTGGCGATGATGACGCTGTCGGACTTTTTGGCGAGGTTCTTAAGCGAGCGGATGAGCTCTTTCTCGGCCGGAAGCTTAATGACGGGCGCCCAGGTGAGATAGGGCAGGCTCTCGAGCTTCCAGCCCTTGATGGAAATGCCATCGGCAAGGAACGGCTTGCGCTTGGTGTCGTACGGCGGGCGGGCCAGGCCATCGGGCATATCGGCCGGCAGCATTTCGCCGTCCTCCGTGACCGAATACCAGCCCAACTTTTTATCGAACAGCACACTGTCGCAAAAATCGGGTGCCAAGATGTGACCGGCAAGGCCGATCGTCACGCACTCCTCGCCCTTCCACTCAAAACGGTAGATGGCGGTGTTGTACACCTTGTCCTTTTTGGGCTTACCCGTGGACAGACGCTCGGCGATCTGACGCGCGGCGTCGTTTTTCTCAGCGATGATGAGCTTCAAAAGAGGCTCCTATCTCGTGTGTCTGCGGCTGCGCCCGCCCTCTTGGCGGCCGACTTACGCCCTTGCTTGCTCAATCTGCCCGATGAGCCAATCGCACCAGGCATCCATGCCCTCGCCCTTGCGCGCGCTCACGGCAAACCGCGGCGCCTGCGGATTGAGGTCATCGAGTGTCTTAGTATACCTATCCATGTCAAAATCGAAAGCCGGGGCCACGTCGACCTTATTGAGCAGCTGCGCGCCGGCGTGCTGGAAGATGCCCGGGTACTTGATGGGCTTGTCGTCGCCCTCGGGCACCGAGAGGATCATGATGGACAGGTTCTCGCCCAGGTCAAAGTCGACCGGGCAGACCAGGTTACCCACATTTTCGATAAAGATGACGTCGATGTTCTCCAGACCGACGGCCTGGTCGAAGGCGTCGACGGCCTCCATGATCATGTTGCCCTCGAGGTGGCACAGGCCGCCCGTGTTGATCTGGATGGCGGGCATGCCGGCTTCCTTCATGGTGATGGCGTCGACGTCCGAGGCGATATCGCCCTCGATAACGGCACAGAGCAGGCTGGCTTTGTCACGCAGGCGCTCGTTGGTGCCCAGAATCGTGGTGGTCTTACCCGAGCCAGGGCTCGACAGCACATTGATCACGTAGGTGTTCGTCTGCTCAAACCGCTGACGCAGCTGATCTGCCAGGCGCTCGTTGCGCGACAGAATCGGCGACGCGATATCAATCGTTTTCTCGGCCATACTTAGCGCTCCTTACTTTGGCCCTTTTATACCCCATCGCTAGATGGCGAGCGTGCTAATCGTCGGGGGTCTCGATCTCGATACTTGCGATGTCGAGTTCGCGGCCATGCAGCAGACGCACGTTGGCACCGCCACATTGGGGACAACGGCAATGGAAACGGTCGTGCTCAAAGACCTCACCGCAGTCCAGACACTCGCTTTGTGGATGGACTTCCTCCACGGCAAGCTCGCAGCCGCGCGTGAGCGGGTCCTCGTCGCGAAACGTCTCCCACGCAAAGTCAAGCGCCTCGCGCACGACCTCGGTCATATCCCCGATACGCAGCGTTACCAAAACGGCGCGCGAGGCTCCCGCCCCACGCGCCGCGCGAATCACTGTATCGAGTATGCCGTTGACAATGCCAACCTCGTGCATACCGATTTACTCCTCGTCGTCCTCGTCGTCCGAGAACAGGTCCAGACGGCTCACGAACAGGCCCTCCTTGCCCTCGCGCGCGGTAATGACCACGCGAGCGATGGCGAGCGAAATCTCGTAGAGCGAGAGCAGGGCGCCATACATGAGACCCAGCGTAACGGGCGAGCCGTCGGGCGTAATCACAGCCGAGCCCACAAGCAGGCCTACGTACACGTAGCGCCAGGCGCTGCGGAAGGCCGCATAGGACACGATGTGAAAGACGGACAGATAGAAGATGATGAGCGGCAGCTCAAACGCCACACCAAAGCCGATCATAAAGAGCAGCTCCATGTTGACGTAGTTCTCCAGGTCGGGCAGCGCCGTAGCGACGGCCGAGGTCTCGCCGATGAGCCACTCAAAGCCCGCCGGGATGATGATGAAATAGCAGAAGATGGCACCCAGGAAGAACAGCACCGTCGAGGCGAGCACCGTGGGCACGACCCACTTGCGCTCGTTGGGGCGCAGCGCCGGCAGGAAAAATGCCAGGATCTGCCAGATGATCATGGGCGTGCACATGACCACGGCCATCTTGATGGCCAGCGAGAAGCGCAGGCCAAAGCCGCCGAGTGTGGTGGTGATGTAGAACTTACCGTCCGGCACAAACGAGCGGATGGGGTCTTCCAGGATATCGAGCACCACGGGCGTGGCAAAGTACAGCACGATGGCGGCGGCAAACACCGACACGACCACGATGGTCAGGCGGCGACGGAGCTCTCCCAGGTGATCGAAGAGCGGCATACGCGCAGGTCCGATAGGCATTACTCATCGCCTCCCTTCGGGGCATCGGCGGCAGCAGTCTCGGCAGCGTCCTCGGCCTCGAGCTCGCGAGCGAGCTGGTCGACGACGGCCTTGCGCTTGCGGGGACGACGGGCGTAGAGGTCAGCCGTCGTGGGCTCTGCCGGCTCGGGCTCGGGCTCTGCAGCAGGCTCGGGCTCGACGGCAGGCTTGGCGGCAGCGGCAGGCTCGGCCTCGGCACCCTCGGCCTCATCAACAGCGCCTTCGCCCTCAGCAGCACCCTCGCTTGCGGCCTTCTCGGCAGCAAGACGGGCGCGACGCTCGGCAAAGGTCTCCTTCTTGGCGGGCGCTGCCGTCTCGGCGGCACCCTCGTCCACATCGGAATCGTCGTCGGTCGCAGCAGTCTTCTTGGGCTTGACCGGGGCCGACGCGGCCTCGCTCACCGGATCGATAATCTCGGACTGAACAACGGCCGTCATCTTTTCCTGCGTCTCGCGGAACTGACGGATGGCACGGCCGATCGTGCGGCCCATCTGCGGGAGCTTATCCGGGCCAAACAGCAAAAAGCCGAAGACCACGATGATCGCGAGCTCACCCTCTCCAATACCAAACACACATACCTCCAAGGCTCGATGTGAGTCGAGCCCGCACCGCGCCATTCGGCCGGAACTCGTCTATTCATTCGGTCAAGTATAGCGCCGGACGCCAAAACGTCCGAGCGCATCACAAACATATGCCAAACGGCACGCCCTTTTGGGGGCAAAGATTATGCAGCGGTGATCGAAATCTCCTGGTCGACGCCCAACAGCTGAACCACGCGCATCACCGGGGGCTGCACGTTGACGCAGCTAAAACGCTTACCATGATCAGCTGCGTGGTGTGCGGCGCCCACAAGCACGCCAATGCCCGTCGAATCGATGTAGCTCACCTGGGCAAAATCGAGCTCAACGGCCTCAGTGGGCTGCTCGAGCGCCAGGTCGATGGCATTGCGCAGGCTATCGGCGTTAGAGATATCGATCTCACCGGTCACCTTAATGGTGTAGAGCTCTGGCGTGGGGTTGGTGGAAATACCCAAATCCATGTATACGCTCCTTTACGTATCGAAAGTGCGGATAGTACTAGGCGCGGACTTGCGGGGCCCTACGCGTTAGGCGCGCTCGGCACGCGCAAGCTCGGCAGCGACGAGCTTGACAGCCAGCACCAGCACATCGAGCGCAGCCTCCAGGTCCTCGACCGTGGGATAGCTCGGCGCGATGCGGATGTTGGTGTCGCGCGGGTCCTTGCCATAGGGCCAGGTAGCACCTGCCGGCGTGAGCTTGACGCCCAGGTCGGCGCAAAGCGCGGCGACCTTCTGGGCCGAGCCCTCGGGACCATCGAAGCTCACAAAGTAGCCGCCGCGGGGATGCGTCCAGGTGGCACAACCCGTGTCGCCCAAGCCCTCGGTGAGCTTGCGCTCGACGGACTCAAAGCGCGGGCGCAGGAACTCGGCATGCTTTTTCATGTGCTCCTTGACCGCCTCGATGGTGGGGAGGAAACGCACGTGACGCAGCTGGTTGAGTTTGTCGGCGCTGATCAGGCCGGCCTTGAGGCGCTTGGAGAACTCGGCGATGACCGCGGGGCTCGCACCGATAAAGCCGATGCCGGCACCCGGGAAGGTGATCTTGGACGTCGAGGCAAAGGCCACCACGCGGTCCTCGGTGCCCGCCGCGCGGGCAAGATCGAAGATGTTGGCGAGCTCGTCGGTCTCGTCGTACAGGTCGTGCACGCAGTAGGCGTTGTCCCAGAAGATGCGGAAATCGGGCGCGGCCGTGGGCATCTCGACCAGGCGACGCACGGTGTCCTCGCTAAATGTGATGCCCGTGGGGTTGGAATACTTGGGCACGCACCAGATGCCCTTGATGGAGTCGTCGGTGGCAACCAGGCGCTCAACCTCGGCCATGTCGGGGCCGTTGTCGGTCATCGCGACGGGGACGTTCTCGATGCCCAAGTCGGCGGTGATGCCAAAGTGGCGATCGTAGCCGGGAACGGGGCACAGGAACTTGACCTTCTTGCCGTCGTGCGCGGCCTCGTAGGCGTCCCAGGGCTCGCTGCCGCACGAGCCACAGCGCCAGAACATGCCGGCGATGTCATGCTCGATCAAAAGGCTCGACGAACCCAGCACGAGCGTCTGCTCGGCGGGGCAGCCCAGGAACTCCCCTGCCAACTTGCGTGCCGAAGGAATACCCTCGAAGCAGCCGTAGTTGGAGCAGTCGACGCTGCCGTCGTGCAGATCGGCATCGGCGTTGAGGATATCGAGCATGGGGCGCGAGATGTCCACCTGGGAGGGCGACGGCTTGCCGCGGGCCATATCGAGCGCCAGACCCTTGGCCTTGACCTCGGCGACCTCGGCCTTGAGCGCCTCGATGGCGGCATCGAGTTCGGTGGTTTCCATCTTCTGGTAGATCGTCTGCATGGGTGCGACCTTTCGCGAAGCGGGACGTTGCAGTTCGTCTAAGTATAGACCGCCACCGCCGCAACGTTATGAAGCCGTGATAGATTAAGTCCATCGCAATAAATTACGAATCGCCGCGCATGCCGGCGTGGGGCGCCCAAGGAGGCACTATGGAGTACGGATTGTTCCAGGCCGAGGAATTCGGTGACCTGCAGCGCCTGGTCGACGGACTGTTTTACGACCGCCACGCCATCGACCGGCTTGACCTAATCGTGCAGGCCGAAATCGTCGACTTGGCACCCGACCTCATGGAAATCGTGAACCTTTTGCCGCCCGGCTACTACGACCGCCAGTCACTTTGCGACCAGCTCAACTCCGCCTTGGCCGCCCACGGCTGGGGCGCCGTCTACGGAACGGTGGAATAAGCCTCGAGGCCGGCGATTTGGCCCGCTTCCCGACCTTGGCGAGGCTTGTTTTAGGGCTTGTGGCCAAAAAAGGGCAAATATGAGTACTGTTACCTTTTTAGTAGCAGCGATTCTTGGTCGAAATCGGCAAAACTCGACTTGAAACTTCCTAATCACCGTCAGCTAGCGCCAAATTGGAAGTCGATGGTCACTCATTAACGTACAGTTCTTATAACTTTGTTCATTATTTTCCACACCTAAAATGATACGCCGTTTGTGACAGTACTCACAAACGGCGTTTTTTGACCACTGGCGTGTCTGGCAGGCGGCAAGCACCGCCCGAATCCGCATTTTGAACGCGCCCGAATCGGTTCTGGAGCCGGTTTTCGCGCTCTTACTCGTCTTTGGGCGAGGGATGCTTGCAGACCACGCTCATGTAGATCATGCCAAGTACGGCCGCGGTGACAGAGCCGGCGAGAATAGCGGCTTTGGCGGCCAGAACCTCAAACTGGGCCGTCGGGAAGGCAAGGCCGCTGATGAGAATCGACATGGTAAAGCCGATGCCGCCCAGAATGCCCACACCGGCAATCATGTGCCAGTTGACGTTGCGCGGCAACTGGCAAGCCTTGAGCTTAACCAGAGCAAACGTCATGCCAAAGATGCCGATCGGCTTGCCCAGCAGCATGCCAAAGTACACGCCGAGCGTCACCGGGTCGGTGAGCAGCGTGCTCATGTCCACGCCCACCAGGCGAACCTGTGCGTTGACAAACGCAAAGATCGGCAGGATCACAAAGTTGACCGGCGTGGAGATCAGGCGCTCCATGCGGATGAGCGGCGGGGTCACGCGGTGCATGACGCGCTCGACTTTGGTGGTCGAGACGGTAAAGTCGTGCTGGCCCAGGATGTGCGCCTCGTCGTCGTAGCGGTCATCGAGCAACGGTAGGCATTCGCCCAGCCAGCCGGTAAGGCTATCGAGCTTGACGCCGCACTTGGCCGGGATGGTAAAGGCCAAGATGACGCCAGCAAGCGTAGCATGTACGCCGCTCTTGAACATGCAGAACCACAACAGCAGACCCAGTACCGAATACGGGGCAAGGCGGTAATGCTGCGTCTTGTTGAGCCACACGAGCGCGCAGGTCACAAGCGCGGCGGCGCCCAACCAAAACGGATTGGGGCTCTGACCGTAGAAGATGGCGATGGCGGCGATGGAGATGAGGTCGTCGGCGATGGCGAGCGTCGAGAAGAACACTCGCACGCCGTTGGGCACGCGATTGCCCAAAAGCGACAGCACGCCCAGCGCAAAGGCAATATCGGTTGCCATGGGAATGGCCCAGCCGTTGTGCGCGCCGGCATGGTTAAAGATCAGATAGATGCAGGCGGGAACGACGACGCCGCCCACGGCCGCCAGCATGGGAAGCATAGCCTGGCGCGGGTTTTTGAGCTCGCCGACCGTCATCTCATACTTGAGCTCAATACCCACCAGCAAAAAGAAAATCGCCATGAGGAAGTCGTTGACGAATAGCTCGACGGTGAGACCGGCCGTAAGGTTGCCCAGACCCACATACAGCGGGGTCTCCAAAAAGTGATGGATGGCCTCGTAGGCATCGGTATTGGCGCAAATGACGGCGGCGATGGCGGCGAAGACCATGACGGCGGCGGAAATCGTGCCGTTCTCGGCGATGCGCTCCCAAATGTCGTGGCGCTCAAAACGCTTGCGCTCACGAACGTTGAACAGCTGCTCAGTTGCTGCCATGGGCGGCTCCTTTCACGGGAAAGCTCCCGTCTTAAAAAAGCACGGCCCGCCCAAGTGGCGGCGCCGCGCTCTAACGTATTACGCTTGCATCTAGCCTACCCTGCACGACAAGCACGCAGGCATGGCCGAAAAGCGGAACCACAGGTTGAACATTATTTGTTCAACGGCACGGGCACGCCTGTCCAAAAGACGACGCGGCACCGTGCACAAAAAACGACCGGAGCGCGGGGCGTCCGCGATCCGGTCGTAGCGTTTGGTCAACTAAACCTAGCAGGCGGCCATGATGGGGGCAGCGACCTGCTTCTTACGGGAGAGGACACCCGGCATCCAGACGCCGTCGTGCTCGTCGGCAATGCCCAGGCCCTTCTGAGCGGCCTCAGTCTCGCCCTCGAGCAGGACCTGCGAGCCCTCCTCCATGATGTCAGTGATGCACAGGACGATGCCGTCAGCACCCTTCTCGGCGGCGTAGGCGCGCATGGCCTCGCGGATCTCGTCAATCATGCCAAGCGCACGGCTCTTGTCGACGGTCTCGTACTGGCCGATGAGCAGCTTCTTGCCGGCAGGCTCGAACATCTTGATGTCGTTGCCGACCATCTCGGCTGCGGTGAAGGAGCCGGACGGACGAGTGAGGAAGACCTCCATGCCAAACTTGACCGGGTCGACGCCCACCTGCTCGCCGAGCTTGGCGGCGACGGCGCGGTCGACATCGGTGGTGGTGGGGCTCTTGAGCATGAGCGTATCGGTCATCATGGCCGAGAGCAGCAGCTTGGCCTGGACATCGGAAAGCTCAACGCCGAGCACGCCGGCGAGCTTGGTGACGATGGTGCAGCTGGAACCCCAGGGTAGGCAGATGTAGTGCAGCGGGCCGGCGGTCTCGAAGTCGCCGATGCGGTGATGGTCGACAACGCCAAAGACCGTGGCGTCCTTAAGGCCGGCGACGGACTGGGCGGACTCGTTGTGGTCGGTGAGGACGACAAGCTGACCGGCCTCGACGGACTCGATCACGCGGGGCTCGGCGATGCCGGCGTCGGCGAGCAGCTTGGCGGACTCGGCCGGAAGCTGACCAAGGGCGCAGGCCTCGTAGGTGTTGCCGGCATACTCAACCTGGTTGAGCAGCTGGGACAGGACGACGGCGCTCATGATGGCGTCGTTATCGGGGTTCTGGTGACCAAAGACAAGAACGTTTGCCATGGATATCCTCCACTTGATATGTGTACTTGGACGTAGCTATGGTAGCACGCTGACGCCGAACCCTATGAGATGGAAGGGCCGCGGCACAAATTGGGGCAGGCACGGGGGCCAAGGCTGTCCCTTTTGCACCATGTTGGTGCAAAGTAACCTGTCCCCCTTGCACCAGCTATTTACCGGCGGCGCGCAGGGCTACGTAAGCGGCACCGATGATGCCGGCGTCGTTGCCGAGCGAAGCGACCTTAATGGGCGTCTCGCGCGAGGCGGAGAGCGCGTACTGCTTAAAGTGCTCGCGGACCTTGTCGAGGTAGACATCGGCCGAAGCGGAAGCACCGCCGCCGATCAGGAACATCTCGGGATCGACCACGTTGGCAATAAGCGCCAGGGCGCGGCCGAGATAGTCGGCCATGGTATCGGCAGCTGCCAGCGCGAGCTTGTCACCCTCGCGGCAGGCCTGGAACACGTCCTTGGAATCAGAAGGCCCGGTGAGCTCGATGGGCTCGACGCCCGCCTTTTCGCACTCGGCAAGGTAGTTGCTCACCACGCCGGTGGCGCTGGAATACTGCTCCAGATGGCCATGGCCGCCGCAGCCGCAGGTGCGCTCCTCGTCGGGGTTCAGGCACATATGGCCAATCTCGCCGCCGGCGCCCACAACGCCTGATACCACGTCGCCGTTAACGATAACGCCGCCGCCCACGCCGGTACCAATGGTGACCATCACCACGTTCTGTACGCCCTTGGCAGAGCCGAGCCAGGCCTCGCCCATGGCAGCGGCGTTGGCATCGTTCTCGTACTTAACGACCGCGTCGGGGCAGTGCTCCTGAATGGCGACTCTTAGCTCAGGCAGGTTGATGGCAATGTTGGCCTTGACCTTGGCATCGCCCGACGCCGGGATGGGACACGGAACGGCCAGGCCAATGCCCGCCACAAAGGCGCGCGGAATCTGCGCCTTGGCAACCACCTGGTCAATAGCCTCGGTCACCGCGGCAAAGCCCGCAGCATCAACGATGGGAGGCGTGGGCACACTGGCCTTGGCAAGCAGGTTGCCGTCCTCATCGAACAGGCCCTCCTTAACCGAAGTGCCGCCGACGTCAATGCCGATGTAGTACTGCTTAGGTTCCATGGGAGCCCACCTTTCTCGTTTAAACATTGCCTGTATGGTACCGCTCCCAAGGCAAAAACCCACCAAAAAGGGACAGGTTTGTTTTGGCAGGTTTTATCTGGGGAAACGCAAATGGCCGCTCAACAGACCGCGCAAGACCATCCCCAAAAATAAAGGCGCCGGGAGGCGGAGACTCCCGGCGCCCGTGAAAGGGACTGTATTGTCTGTTGGACTGCACGGTCCATCGCGGCGATAACGCCGACTAGGCCTGAAGCGCCTGCAGCTGCTTGTGGATTTCGATGAGCTCCGTCGCCATGACGCGCATGGTCTCGGTGCCGGCCATCTGGTCCTCGGCATGCAGCAGAATCAACGGAGCCTCACCGTTACGCTCGCCGTTGGCCTCCTTCTTCAGAAGCCCCATGTGAACATCGTGGCCACCGTTATAGGCCTCGTCGCCCTGCTTGATAAGCTCCTCGGCGGCGTCAAAATCGCCCTCCTTGGCCTTTTGCACGGCATTGATGTACATGCTCTTGGCGGTACCGACGTAGCTGATGATCTCAAAGCAGGTCATCTGCAGTTCGTTCATATCCTCCATGCGGAGCACCTAGCCCATCACGCTGACGCAGTGGTCGATGATGCCGGCAGCGTTCATGCGGCCGTAGTCGACCATGTTGATGACCTCGACCGGGAAACGACCGGCGGCCTCCTTCTCAAAATCGCCCTTGGTGTAGCCGATCTGCGGACCAAGCAGCAACATGTCGCACTCGCCCAGGTGATCGTGGGCCTCGTTCATGGGACGAGCCTCGACCTCAATATCCAGACCACGGTTTGCAACCTCGGCCTGCATCTTCTGGACCAGCAGGCTCGTGGACATACCGGCATTGCAGCAGAGCATGATCTTCTTCATGGTTTCCTCCTTATAACTGCGCGGCGCGCAGACGACGACTGGTTTTATTCCTTGCGGCTATTGTGCCCACCCCCCCTGCATCTTTACACAAGGGAGAGAGCCGCGGGCACCGGCACCGCGTACCGGTGCCCGCAACGGTGGAAGGGAAAGCGAACGTTTAGGCGTTCTACTCGGCGAGAGCCTCCTGCTTGGCGATTGCCTTCTCGGAAATCTTCATAAAGGGCAGGTAGACGGCCATGCCAATGACAATCTCGAGAGCCTGCCACACGCCGGCGCGCCAGTCAAAGCCCGTAGCGAGCAGGGCATTGATGACGGGAGGCATAGTCCAGGGCACCTGGGCGATGCAGGGGCTGATGATGCCTGCGCAGGTAAGGCCATAGGTGATGCCGATGAACAGGTCGGGAAGGAGGACGAACGGGATCATGAGCGGCAGGTTGTACACGATGGGGTAACCGTAGATAACCGGCTCGTTGATGTTGAACAGACCAGGCAGGATAGCCATCTTGGAAACGGTCTCGGAAGCCTTGTTCTTGGAGAACAGGAGCGTGTCGAGCAGGAGCATGAGGGTGCAGCCCGAGCCGCCGATGAGGGCGAAGCTGTTAACGATCTGCATGTTCATGTAGTGATCGGGCTGGATGGTGCCACCGGCGGCAAAGGTAGCCATGTTGTCGACGATGAGCATGGTCAGGATCGGCTCGACGGTAGCGCCAGAGATGGTGGACTGGTGAATACCGACGCAGAACAGCAGGTTAGCAAGGGTGTAGATGAGGATAACAGCCCACGGACCGGCGTTCATGATGCTCTTGAGCGGGTTGGAGATGCACGTGGAGATGATGGCGCACAGATCGGTGCCGGCGCACACGGCAAGCAGGGCTGCGGCAAGAGCGAAGATCGCGAGGTTGAGCAGCATCGGGATCATGACGTTGAAGGAGTTGGAGACCGCGGGAGGCACGCCCTCGCCCAGCTTAACCTTGAGCTTCTCGACGCCAGAAATCTTGATGAAGAGCGAGACGGAAAGCAGGGCGATGATAATGGCCGAGAACAGACCATTAGTGCCAGTGTTGGCAGTCGAAAGGGCGCCCGTGACCTCGGCGGAGGTGATCTTGTCGGTGAGCAGCGGGCTCGTGGCGGCAAGCGTGGCGGTGATCTGCTGCGGCATCATGATGACGAAAGCAGAGATAGCGACGACCACGCAAGCGAGCGGGTTATCGAAACGCTTGTTCTTAGCGAGGCTGTAGCCAATCAATCCGGCCAAGATAATTGCAGAGACGTTGAGGGTGCCCAGCGTAATTGCCGAACCCCACGTCTGAAGGTTGGCAAGACCCGCCGCATCGAGCGGGAACAGAGGGAACACGACGTTGTTGATAAGAACCGCGATACCCGCAAGGATATAGAGCGGCGTGATGGTCGCGAAGGCGTCACGCAGGGAACGCAGGTGAACCTGGTTTCCCACCTTCGCAGAGACCTCGGCAAACTTGTCGAGGAAGCTCTTTCCGTTGTCACTGGCCATGATTGCTCCTAACTTTCAAATCCGGCCTTTTCCTATGCGCACGGTGGCCTGTCGCCCTCTGCCACCAGATGTGCCATGTGTTGCGCGCGGCAGCGCGCGGTCTGGGCGTTCGCCCGGTCGCTAATCAACCACGTGGGTTGTGGCGACCTGTTTGAGCCAGGCCGCCGACTTCTTAAGGCGGCGCTTATAGCCGTCCATAAGGTCGACCTCGACAAAACCGTAACGGTTCTTAAAGGCATTAGCCCAAGACCAGTTATCGATGACGGCCCAGTAATGGTATCCGCGGCACTTGGCGCCCTCGGCAATTGCCTTGGCCACCCACTCCAGGTGCTGACGTACAAAGTCGACGCGGTAGTCATCCTGGATGGTTCCTTCGGCGTCACGGTTCTTGTATTCGTCCATGATGCCGATGCCGTTCTCGGAAACGAACCACTCAAGATCGGGGTAGTTCTTAGCGCAGTCCATGCCAAAGTCGTAGAGGCCCTGCGGGTAGATCTCCCAGCCACGGCTCTCGTTCATAACGGCGTCGGGCCATACGTACTCGTCGGCAAAGTGCGGCAGGCCGTACTGGTCGACCTTGCTCGCCGGCGCCTGAACACGCGTGGGGTGGTAGTAGTTGCAGCCGAGCCAGTCGACAACACCCTGCTTGAGAATCTCTTGGTCGCCGGCACGGAACGGAAGCTTAACGCCGCCCTCGGCCAGGCTGTCGAGCACGTCGGCAGGAAGCTCGCCCTTGGTAATAAGGTCGAGCCACCAGCGATTGTTGATGCCGCTGGTCATACGCACGGCCTCGAGGTCTGCCTCGCTGGGATTCTGCTTGGTGTAAACCGGGGTAAAGCAGTTGATCATGCCGATCTTGGCATCGGCGCGAATAGCGCCCTCGTCATAGTCGCGACGATAGTTGGCCACGGCCAGCGCATGTGCCAGCGAGATGTGATACTGCACGGTGCGAGCGCGGCTAAAGTCGTGGAGTTGCGGGAACCACACGCCCTCCTGATAGCGCTGCTCGGGCTCGACGATGGGCTCGTTAAAGGTGAACCAGTACTTAATCTCCTGGCCAAACTCGTGGAAGGCGACGTCGGCGTAATGCGCGTAAGCCTCAACGACCTCGCGGCTCTCCCAGCCGCCACGGTTAAAGAGGTAGGTGGGCATGTCAAAGTGGTACAAGTTGACAAACGGCTCCAGGCCGGCCTCGCGAGAGGCGCGGAACAGCTCGTGATACCACGCAGCACCCTCCTCGTTGAGGTTGCCGTCGGCATCGAGCAGACGGCTCCACTGGATGGAAGTGCGATAGGTATTCAGGCCCAAGTCCTTCAAAATGCGAAAGTCTTCCTGGTACTTGGCCATAAAGTCATTGCCGGCATAAGAGCCAACGCAGTTGTAAAACGAACCCAGATCCTGGATGGACCAGGTGTCCCACAGGTTCTCGAGCTTGCCGCCCTGGTTCCACTGACCCTCAGTCTGTGGGCCGGACATAGCAGCGCCAAAGAAGAAGTCACGGGGCAGCTGATACTGAGCCATCAAAGTCCTCGCTTTCGTGTCTAGAGCTTTCGGTTGGAGACGGGCTTGCTTTGGCAGGCAATCCGGCGCGGGCGCGCACCAGGTATCTGGATACCCTGCCCGCCAAAACAAATCCGTCCCCAAACAGCACAAGCAAACGCCAATGCATCTCGCTTGTTGTCTGTAACTATAGCGCTCTAATTTATTACGTAAAGCGTCTTTTTTATTTTTCTTTATCGAACTTCTTTGATGAAAGCCATATGGATGCTTTTTAAGTAGGTATACTCTCTTTATATCAACGCAAATATGAAGGGAGGATTGCATGATTCCCAAATACGAGGCGATAGCTGCAGATATCCGTCGAAGCATCGAGGACGGCTCCCTTAAGCCGGGCGACAAACTGCCCACCGTCGTAGAGTTTTGCGAGCTGTATAGCGTTTCCAAGATCACCGTCAAGCGCGCGATTGAGCAGATCACCGAGGAAGGCCTTATTACCAGCCGGCGCGGATCGGGCACCTACGTCAAGGACACGGCGGGGCTTCCCGGCCAGGTGTTTTTCCAAGGCAAGAACGACCGTGCCCAAGGCTTTTCGTACGAGCATCGCGGGGAGAAAGTGACCTCGGTGGTCTACGATTTCTCGATCGTCAATCCGCCGGCAGAGGTTGCGACCCAGCTGGGAATGGCCGAAGACGACTTTGCCTATCACATCGTGCGCGTACGCGAGGTCGATGGTCAGCCCATCGTTATTGAGTACACCTATATGCCACTCGAGCTGATTCCGGGTCTTAAGAAAAAAGACCTGTACGCGTCGGTCTACAGCTTCATCCGCGAGCAGTGCGGACTCAAGATCTCGAGTTTCCACCGTACCATTCGCGCCGTCGCGGCAACTGAGGAAGAGGCTGAGCGCCTGGATACCAAACCCGGCTCTCCCCTGCTCGAACTCAACCAGATTGGCTTCTTGGATAGCGGCACCGCGTTTGAATATTCCATCTCGCACAACGTAGGCGACCGCTTTGAGCTGCACAACGTAACGCTGGCCTAGTTTTGTAATCCGGTGGGTGCTCGTTTTGAGCTGTCTTACGCGGCACCCGCACAACCTTATGGGAGTATGCACATGTCCGATTTGATTAAACTCACGCCGATTTTCCACGAGAAGATCTGGGGCGGCCGCCAGCTCGAAACCGTATTTGGTTACGACATTCCCGAGGGTCCCATCGGTGAGTGTTGGGCTATCTCGGCCCACCCCAACGGCGACTGCCAGATCGCGGAGGGCCCGTACGCCGGTCACACGCTTTCGTGGCTGTGGGCCGAGCACCGCGAGCTCTTTGGTAACTGCGAGGGCAAGGAGTTCCCGCTGCTCATTAAGATTCTAGACGCCAAGGACGACCTTTCGATCCAGATCCATCCCAATGACGAGTACGCCGCCGAGCACGAGAACGGCAGCCTGGGCAAAACCGAGTGCTGGTATGTACTGGACTGCGAGCCCGGCGCCACGATCATCGTCGGACAGCGCGCGCACGACCGCGCCGAGGCCGCGCGTATGATCGAGGACGGCCGCTGGGACGACATGCTCAACGTGCTGCCGATCCACAAGGGCGACTTTTTCCAGATTGACTCCGGCACCGTGCACGCCATCAAGACCGGCACGCTCATTTTGGAGACGCAGCAGTCGAGCGACGTGACGTATCGCCTGTACGACTACGACCGCCCCGGCACCGACGGCAAGCTGCGCCCGCTACACATTGAGCAGAGCCTCGACTGCATCGATTTTGACGTTCAGGCCCCGACCGACGGCACCGTAACCGCGCCCGAGATCGACGGCGTGACCGAGCTCGAGTCCAACCCCTGCTACACCGTCGATCGCGTGCGTGTTGACGGCAGCAAGACCCTCGACCAGCGCTGGCCCTTCATGTGCCTGTCGGTCATCGACGGCGAGGGCACCGTGTGCGGCGAGCCCGTTCACAAGGGCAGCCACCTGCTGGCCCCCAGCACCGTGAACCAGATCGAACTCGAAGGCAAGATGGAACTGATCATCAGCCACCTCTAGGTCGCAACAACAACCAAAACAAAACAAGGGGCTCCCCCGTTCATCAACGGAGGAGTC
>ERZ773186.1027-NODE-1027-length-24244-cov-9.188267_pt1 | contig 24244 bp, 22 predicted proteins | sample MGYA00581000_ERZ773186 | MGnify/ENA primary metagenome ERZ773186 (study PRJEB29015, sample SAMEA2737752) | human gut metagenome | biome: human gut; feature: human-associated habitat; material: faeces | place: China | collected 2012 ...
AAAAGAATATGTCTGCTTCGCAGCCGCATTCTTTTCTTCTGCGCTCATTATATCATTTTCCTCAAAATGCCTCAATACGATATTCTTTCGTGTATTTACAAAATGCTGTGGTTCTGGTAAGCTTTCATTTATATAGTAAAACACAGGAGTCCGTATGAAGCAAACCACTCAAACATACCTATCATTACCCGAAACATTCCATCCTGCATCCACCGCCTCCGGCAAACACCCGGATTCCTCCATGCCCCGCTGCTACTCCGACGGTCGTCCCTACTATTCGTTAAACGCATGGCTGAAAGACCAATTTGGGCAGAAAATCTACAAGCTGGCGCTCGACGGCGGCATGACCTGTCCCAACCGGGACGGTACGCTGGGAACGGGCGGCTGCATTTTCTGCAGCCACGGCGGTTCCGGCGATTTTGCAGAGCCGGCTCACACCTCCGTGACCGAACAGATCGAAGCGGCAAAGGCGCGTGTCGCAAATAAAATAAAGGGTGGAAAATATGTCGCATATTTCCAGTCCTACACAAATACCTATGCGCCTGTCTCCTATCTGGAGCCGCTTTTTTCCGAAGCAATCGCCCACCCGGACGTGGCTGCCCTGTCCATCGGAACCCGCCCGGACTGCCTGCCGCCGGATGTCCTGGAGCTTCTCGCCCGCTTAAACCGTCGAAAACCGGTCTGGGTGGAACTGGGACTTCAGACCATCCATGAGGAAAGTGCCACGCGCATCCAGCGCGGTTATTCCCTCCCGGTCTTTGAAAATGCCGTCCGTGAACTGAAAGCCGCCGGTCTGACCGTCATCGTCCATGTCATTCTGGGGCTGCCTGATGAAACAAAAGCCCAGATGCTCGATACCGTCCGCTATCTGGCCGATTTCCAGCCTGCCATCGACGGCATCAAACTTCAGCTTCTCCACATTTTACGCGGCACGAAGCTGGCAGAGCTCTACGAACAGGCACCTTTTCCGGTCTTTTCAATGGACGAATACATTGAGCTGCTGATCGAATGTATCCGCCTGCTGCCGCCCGATATGGTCATCCACCGGATCAGCGGCGATGGACCGAAAAAATTGCTGGTCGCACCGGAATGGAGTGGAAATAAGCGGACGTTTTTGAATGCGTTTTCCAAGGCACTGCGGGAAAGCGGGTGTTTTCAGGGGCAGGATTTCACGAATTGATTTTACTGCACCTGCACCTTTCCATTCTCATCAATCTGCACGCCGTCCGAAATCCCCTGTATCTTCTGGTAAAACGCCTCTTTCTTCCCCACGTCCAGCTCTCTCGTATATCCGGCAGATGAAGTTGCAGGCACAATTGAAAGCGCCGTCTCTCCCTGTGCATCTACCGACGCCTGCACCAGCATTGTCTCCGGAATCGAACTTCCGAACACAAAATTTCCCAGACTGTACAAAATCCATTTTCCATGATACAACTCAATCCCCTGCAGCACATGTGGATGGCTGCCAACCACCAGATCAGCGCCCGCGTCGATGTACTGATGTCCCATCTCCCGCTGGTACGCCTCTGGCTGCGTGTTCCGCTCGATACCCCAGTGGACATAGACAACCAGATAATCACACTCTTTCTTTACCTTCTGGATCTCCTGCACGACCGAAGCCGTGTCATACGCCGAAAACATGCCCGGATGCGACGATCCTGCCGCCCATCCGCCCGTCGGAAAGACGCGCGACGCGCCCAGAAAACCAATCTTTTTTCCATTTTTCTCAATGATCTGCGGCTGTTTCGCCTCTTCCAGATTTTTTCCCGCCCCAACATGCAAAATCCCGGCACTGTCCAGCGTATCGCACGTGTCCAGCAGTGCGTCCGTGCCGTAATCTAGCGCATGGTTGTTCGCCACCGTCACGATGTCTGGTCCGATCTCCTGTAAAATAGACACGCGGGACGGCGATACCCGGAACGTAAACTGTTTATCCGCCGCCTGTGTTCCCCGGTCGCTAAACGGAAATTCCAGGTTTGCCATAAAAATATCAGACTCCGCGATCGTCTCCCGCAAACTTTCTCCGAGGACGCCACCGATACCTCCCACACGGTCGTAGGCATTTAAAACATGGTTGGAAAAATAGATATCTCCGGCAAACAGAAGCGAACACTCATTTGAATCATTTTCTCCCGGTTCTGACTCAAGTTTGCCAGATTCGTCCTGCCCCTGCATTTCCACCCCCAGTTCCGCGCCATCTACCTGTTCTGACTCCACCTGCCCGTCTATATCTGTTTCCGGATCAAGCGTTTCTTCCGATACCGTTTTGTCTTTTGGCTCCAATGAGATTGTCTCTTTCCATATGGAACCTCCCGCCTGGCATCCGCCAAGCAAAAGCGCCATTCCTGCCAAAATTGTCAAATTTCCAATTCTAGATAAAAGAAATGCCGTCCGGTATCTGAACGGCATTTTCGTGCATTTACTAAAAAATGTATGCTTCATTTTTCCTCAATCAATCGCAGCTGTCCGGCGTTTTCCACCTTTCCAGCTGTCATCACCCACTCTTTCTCCCTACAGTGTCATAACGATTCCGCCGTCGCCCGCATATACGGTTGCAACGCCAGCCGTATTCGTGATCACTACCTCACGGAAGTTTGCCCGTTTACACATGATCTCCTTCACGTGCTTAGCACGTTCCGGGTTATTACAGTGTGCGATCACCAGACGTTTGCTTGCGGTATCGCCGCCCTCTTTGCACGCAATCTCCGCCATCCGGTCGAGCGCCCGGGTCATGCCGCGCGCCTGATCAAGCTTGATGATCGTACCGCTGTCCGCGCCCATAACCGGCTTGATATTCAGCGCCGACGCGATAAAAGCCGTCAAACCGGTCAGACGGCCATTTTTCTTTAAGAAATCAAGCGTCTCAATGACGAAATACGTGTTCATCGAATCCCGATATGCCTCCGTCTGCCTGCAGATCTCCTCAAACGGAAGACCTTTCTCGCACAGATCCCGGATGAACAGCGCAATATTTAACTCGCCCGCCGACGCCGACAGGGAATCAATGACTGCAATCTTCTTCCCGTCCGTTCCGTTCTCTTCCTCATAAAGGCGTTTTGCCAAAGCCGCCGAGTTGTAGCAGCCGCTCAGATGGTTCGAAAGCGTTACCACGAAAATATATTCTGCCTCGCCCTCAAATGCTTCCTTGAAGCTCTCCGGCGATGGACACGCCGTCTTCGGGCACTCGGGACTTGCCTTTACCTTTGCCAGAAACTCCTTCTGGTTAAATGTCTCATCATCCGTTACCTTGTAATCCCCTATCTGCAGGGTCAGCGGAATCATCTGAAAATGCGGATCCAATTTCAGTTCCTCCGTCAAATCCATGCAGCTGTCACCAATAATTTTATATAACATAACGTCCTCCCGTTACGCAATTCACATCACGTAGTATTCATTACTATTTATTATAGTAATCACACAGTAGGAAGTCAAGCATAATCCCGTGAAATACATACTGAAATACATGACAAACACATGAACAGTGTTACTGTTCACGCACACGTGCCCAGTAACAGATTTTACCGTGGCTTCGCATTTAAATACAACTAATTCCTGCTGCCACCACGTTATCTTACGGCACTTTCACTTCCAAAAGTGCCTGCTTGTGAACAGCAGCTGACCACCACATCATCTCGACAAGAAAAACGCCATCGTAATCAAACTTACCAGAATAAATGCCACTGTCCCGAGATTCCCATACATTGCCCCACATATATTGCGGAATTTCACTCCCTCTTGGAGTGCCCCATCGGACAGCCGGATTTTCCGGAAATTGAAAATCAGCAGAACAAACGCCCCGATGATCGTGCAGCCCATAAACCCGGTCATCAGAAACGTGATAAACAGCGGCAGCAGCGTATCCTGTGTTCCAAGCATCGCTATCACTAACGACCAGCTGTTGATCAGAATATGCAGCAGACAGTTATAACGCATCCGTCCCGTCTTCACCGCCACATATCCCAGAACCACGCCAATCACCGCCGCATAGAGAAACTGCGTCACATTTCCGTGCATCAGACCAAACATCAGCGCCGTGTAGGTGATCGCCGCCTTATCGCCAAAACGGCGCAATCGGTTTAAAAGTTTCCATCGAAAGATATATTCCTCAATAATTGGTCCTAAAAACCCTACATATAAAATCATTACCGGCGAGAGCGAATCCAGCATCTCGTTGACCGGGTTCATCGCGGATGCATCGCCGCCGCTACTTGCCGCCACCGCATCATTGATTGCATTTCCCAGCAGGTTAAAGATAGTTCCAAATCCCTGTGCCAAAATAAAAAACATACAGAACTGCAGGAAACTAATCTTCATTTTCTCTGCCCGTTCTTCCGGGACAAGGCGCAGAATTAAAAATACGAATGGAAGAACCAGCGCATAGATGACCAGCGTGCTTCCGCCGTCCTCATACCACGCTGCATTTACCATCCGGTTCAAAAACGTACTGATCACGCCTCCGTCCGCCCATACGTTGCCAGCCACTTCCAGAAGTATGCTGACAAGCACCGTCATCACGCTGAAAAATGCCAGCGCCCAGCCGAGGACATTGCAGACACGGCGCACCTCGCGGCGGCAGTTTTTTCGGATTTGTTTCGGACTCTGAACCGCATTCTGCAGCTCAGGTTCCGTTTGCAGACCATTTTCTTCTGCCTCCCGCTGCCAAAGATCCGATTCGTTCCAGTTTCCCTCTCCCATTTTCTCTCCTTCGTCATTCAGGCCTTTCATTCCCAGAAAATACCTGTTTTATCTTCCGGCGCTTTCTATCACACGGCGCGCCTTTTCCTCCTCTGCTTTCTGCACATAAAACAGATATTCCCGTTCCGATGCCGCATTTTCTCCCGCACTTCCCAGCCTCGCCCGCTGATTGCCGGAAAGCCCGCCCGATTTCAGACGGTTCTGCACCTTGACCTGATACTCAATTCCCGCCTGTTCCAGCTGCTCCCGGATCGCCGCCTGCCGTTTCATATCAAACGTCGCGCCAACCTGTTTCCATCCTCCGATTCCAAACATACACGCACCTCCCCGTCAAATCTGAAAAAACCTTGCTAAGTGCTCCTATTCTATCATAAATACTAAATTCGTGAAATAGTGAATCCCATTTGCTCTCTTACGACAGGTAATAAAAGAGCTGCCACATTTACGTGCAGCAGCTCCGTTATTATATTATATATGATATTTTAACATATTTTCCTATATAAAACAGTCCTAAACCAGACGCCCTTAGTTCAGCATCATACCCATAATCTCATTCGACCGTGCGATAAACTTTGTCATGCGCTCCGGTGTCAGGGAACCGTGGCTGAGCTGTGCCAGGTCGTAGAGCTGTTCGCAGATCTTCGGCGTATTCTCGCCATCCGTGTGCTCTAAGACGTACTGAACGAGCTTGTTGTTCGCGTTGAGTACCAGCACCTGACCGCTGCCGCCGAACATCGACGCGTCCATGCCCATGTTGTACATCTTCATCATATCCTGCATACGGCGTGTTTCCTCCGACAGGGTGATCATCGAAGAAATCTCAGCATCCTTCAGCTTCTCAACCTTTACCTGCAGCTTATCATCGCCCAGTGCTTTCTTGAAGGTCTCTGTCAGCGTCTCTTCCTGTTTCTTGAGCGCTTCCTTGTCCTCTTCCTTCACTTCCTCGCGCAGCGTGTCATTGACATCGGCATCAATACGCAGGAATTTCAGGTTCTCATGCTTCTGCTCTTCCTGGCTGATGAATGGATTATCAATGCTGTGAGACATGATGATCGCATCCTGTCCGTTTGCCTTGAACATGTTGATGTACTGGCTCTGCTCTTTCTCATTTGTTACATAGTAGATCTGGTTCTCATGACCTTCCTCTTTCGCCTTATCCATGCAGTCTTTCAGCGTCAGATATTTTCCGTCCAGGTTCTTGTAGATGATGTAATCATCCATCTTCTCAGCAAATTTCTCATCCTTTAAGCAGCCAAATTTGATGAACGGAGCAATATCATCCCAATATTTCTCATATGTCTCCCGGTCAGTCTTGCACATACCGGTCAGCTTGTCCGCTACCTTCTTGGTGATATAATCGGAAATCTTCTTTACAAATCCATCATTCTGCAGCGCACTTCTCGATACATTCAACGGCAGATCCGGGCAGTCGATCACGCCCTTTAAGAGCATCAGGAACTCCGGAATGACTTCCTTGATATTATCCGCGATAAATACCTGGTTATTGTACAGCTTGATGGTGCCCTCAATGCTCTCGTACTCCATGTTGATCTTCGGGAAGTACAGAATACCTTTCAGGTTGAACGGATAATCCATGTTCAAATGAATCCAGAACAGCGGTTCCTTGTAATCCATAAATACCTTGCGGTAAAATTCTTTGTATTCTTCCTCGGTACACTCGTTCGGATGCTTGTTCCACAGCGGGTGAATGTCATTCAGTGCCACCGGACGTTTCAGGATCTTATATTTCTCGGTTCTCGGAGATACCTCCACGGTCTCTTTTGTGCCGTCCTCTTTCTCCTTTTCCTCGGTCTTTGCTTCCTCGACCACCGTCTCAACGATGGTGTCCTTGTCGGTCAGCTGATCCTTCTCGATCGTCTCATACTCCGGCTCTGCCGTTGCATTTTTCAGGTAAATCTCAACCGGCATGAAAGAGCAGTACTTCTGGATGACTTCACGTGCGCGATACTCATTGCAGAACTCAGTGCTGTCTTCATTTAAATAAAGGACAATCTTGGTACCATTGCCTTCCTTATCGCCCTTATCCATCGCAAACTCAGTGCCGCCCTCAGACTCCCAGTGAACCGGCTCTGCGTCTTTCTTATAAGAAAGAGTATCGATCGTAACCTTGTCCGCTACCATGAATGCAGAATAGAAACCTAAACCGAAATGACCGATGATCTGGTCTTCGTTTGCTTTGTCCTTATATTTTGCCAGGAAATCCTGTGCACCGGAAAATGCGATCTGGTTAATGTACTCTTCCACTTCCTCGGCAGTCATACCGATACCATTATCCTCGACGGTGATCGTCTTGTCCTCGGAATTAACGGTAACCTGAATCTTATACTCCGTATCCCCCGGCTCCTCATACTCGCCCATCAGCGCCAGCTTTTTCAGCTTCGTGATCGCGTCGCATCCGTTGGAAATCAGCTCACGATAGAAAATATCATGATCGGAATAAAGCCATTTCTTAATAATCGGGAAAATATTCTCGCTGTTGATTGATAAACTTCCTGTTTTTGCTGCCATATCTATACACTCCTTTTGATTGCAAAATACAGTGGATATCCGCTCCCGGAAATGGAGTCTGGCAGTTTCACTCTGCCGCGTCCAATCCTGCTATCCAGCTACATAAATATACGCTTGTAAAATTCTTTTTTTGTGATTTTCCATCACCGTGACTCTTATTTTAATACCAGCGTTCCAAGATGTCAATAGAAAATTAGCACTCATTTTTGTTGAGTGCTAATAAGATTTTAAAATTCTCCGTCTTGCCAATAAGAAGTCACTTGCGTCCCCTTCCCGCCTGCGATAAAATAGAATCTACGTTATTGTTTCTACATCACACAGAAAATAACGAATTTACCATCTCAGCGAGGACACATATGATTGCCTGCAATATCTGTGATATAAAATTATTTACCAAGAAACTGTTCATCGGAGAGACATTTGACCGCTTTCTGCTCAAGGAAGCGGAGATCGTGACGTTCAACACCTTCTCCATCGACGGACGCGTCCATAAAAGCTTTTATTCCGAAGAAGAGCGTGCCGAGGGGCAGATTGAAGAATATTCAACCTGGAAAACTCTGCGCCCGTTCTGTTTTTCCCTAATAAAAGGAAAAAAGCTTCCGGAGCGCTTCTCCATCATTTTGAAGCTTCCGAAAGCTGCCACCGAACAGTTTCTGACCGCCCGCAAAAGCCAATGGCTCCCGGAGCAGGTCGGCGGACTGTTCTTAAATATTCATTATGAAAACCAGCATTTAAGCTGTGTCACCGGGCTGTCGCTCAACCAATTTACGTTAGACAAGACGCTGGAACGCGAGTGGGACGAGTCGATCCGGACATTTTTGCGAAAAGAAGAGCTGCCGTTTGAGGAATAACGGCAGCCCTGTTTTATCGGAATTTCCAGTTACACATCTTCGATTAATTCTCCCAGAGAATCAGTCCATTGTCATTCAATGCCTGTTCGATCTTTTCAATATTCTTCGTGGATTCCGGTGCGGTCCGTCTTCCCAGTTCACTCATGAGCGCCTCCGTTACCAGCATCAAAGCAGTATCACCGCTCGGATGGTTCACAGAATTCGTATCAATCACTACATCTGCGATCTTTACCAATGGATTTAAGCTTGTATTTGTGATCAGTATCATCGGGATTCCCAGGTTATGTGCTAACTCTGCCACACGAATCGTCTTTTTCGTACATGGCCAGACCGAATACACTAAAAGCACATCCTTCGGCGTCGTATTGATTGCAATCCGGTCATAGACAAACTCTTCCTCCCGGCTGAGCTGGCGGATATGCGGATAAAAGCGCTCTGCCACATATTCAAAATACAGCGCCAGCGCCTTGCTGGAACGCATTCCCAATATATAGAGCTGATCTGATTCCAGCATCAGCTGGATTGCCGCCTCAAACTGGGAAATGTTTGACGGCGTACAGAGATTTTCAAGCACCTGGATTCCGTCCGCGATCGCCATATGGAACGTATCCCGGCTCGCCGTCTCCGAGGTACGGGAAAATTCTTGCCGCAGGCTACGGTACGGCGTTGTATTTTTCAAAAGCGATTCCTGTGCCAATGCTTTCTTAAATGTAGTGTAGCTGTCAAAGCCCAGAAGCTGTACCAGACGCATGACCGTCGTGCTTCCCACACCCGCATTTTCCGCCAGTTCCGCCACCGTCATCACGCCGATCTTTTCATAATTCAGCGCCAGATAATTGCAGAGAATTCTCTGTTTTTTCGGTACGGCGTCCTTGATTTTTATGATCTGTTCCAATACTTCATTGCCCATCGTTTATCCTCATTCATTCCAAGATTCTCACTCGATTTTCGTTTGGTTTTATTATATACTTTCCTTAGAAATTCGTCAATTTGACATTTGTTTTTCGTCAAAGCAGACAAATTTCGGAGGATTTCTTTGTAAAAAAGGTAAATTTTATTCTTTATTATTGTATTTTGGTTGATTTATTCCTTTACAAATTCTATAATCATATCATAAATGTCGTTTATGGAATAAATATTCTATTTTAGGAAGGGGATACTCAAATGCAACAAACTCGATCACCTTACCAAATCGCCATGCTCCAGATGAACTGCGATTTGTTCCATGTTTCTAATAATCTTGACAAAGCAGAGAAACAGATCCGGGAAGCAGCCGCTCACGGGGCAAAATTGATTTGTCTGCCAGAGGTATTTAATGTCGGCTATCTCGGCACCTGCATCCCAGATATGATGAAGCTCGCCGAAATCGAAGATGGACCTTCCTTGACACGGATGCGTAGTCTGGCAAAGGAACTTTCAGTCTTTATTCTGGCTCCGATTCTTTTTTCCACCCCATCTGGAGTCGAAAACTCTGCTTTTTTGATCGATGATACCGGCACGATTCTCGGGCATTATTCAAAAACGCATCCCGTCGGAGACGAACGAACTTATCTGCAGCGCGGCACCCAGTACCCGGTCTTTGAGACAAAACTCGGAAAGATCGGCGTCGTCATCTGCTACGACGTATGCTTTCCAGAAACCGTCCGCCTGCTGACACTGGCCGGTGCCGAACTGGTTTTAGTCCCGGCCGCATGGCGCGCCAGCTACTATTTCAAAGAATGGTGGGATTTAAACCTTGCGTGCCGTGCCCTGGACAATCTTGTATACATAGCCGCAGTCAACCGCTGTGGATTGTCCGGCGATGAGATCTTCGCAGGAAAAAGCCAGCTGGTAAGTCCTATTGGAGAACGGATTGACAGCTGCGGCGTCCAGGAAGAAGCTATTTTATATGGAAGCGTTGATTTAAACCGGATTGCAAAAGAACGTGATTTTAATACCGTTCTGACCGACCGCCACCCGGAGGACTATCGTCCTATCTGGGATACACCCTACAAGGAGGAATCATAAATGACTGATAAAAATGCTAAAAATGAAAACTCAAAAATTCGCATCATGACCTTTTTCCCGCCATTTATTATTCTGGTCGCGTTCCTTGTTTTAAGCCTTGTCGATCAGGAAACTTTTCTGGGAGTCATCAATAATATCAACAACTGGATCATCAAAAATCTCGGCTGGGCTGCCAGCATTCTCGCCCTTGCAATCGTAATCGTCGCCGTTGTTGCCATGTTTTCCAAATTTGGCGATGTACGAATCGGCGGTGAGGACGCCAAACCAGAACTGAGCAATTTTTCCTGGTTTACTATCGCCCTTACAACGACCATGGCAGCCGGTGTCCTCTTCTGGGGACCAGGAGAACCGATCGCACATTACGCGTATCCGCCGACCGAATTATACGGCGTTGAACCTTCTACCAGCGGTTCCCTGAAATTTGCCATGGAAACCATGTTCCTTCACTGGACGATCGTTCCGTATTGTATGTATACGGTTCCGGCTGTTGTATTTGCTTTCATGTATTATAACGCAAAAAAGCCGTATTCCATCGCCAGTGAAGTTTCCCCTCTTCTGGGCGACCGCTGCTACCATCCTCGCTGGATGCAAACCATCGACGCAATCACCTTATTTGCCATCGGCGCCGGTATGGCTGGTTCCGTCGCACAGGCATTCATGAATATTTCCGGCGGTATCTCTAAAATATTCGGTCTTCCGTCTAATGCCCGACTCTGGTTTATGGTTGGCATCGTGGTTGCAGCCGTTACCGTTGCAACTGCTGTTTCCGGTATCCAGAAAGCCATGAAGCACGTTTCCAATATCAATGTATACGGCTTTGCCATTTTCCTGATTTTCCTGCTGGTATTTTCAAATGCCTCCTTCCTGTTCAACCTCTCTACCGAGGCATTGGGTGGTTTCGCAGGTACCTTTATTGAACGTATCTTAATCACCGGTGAATCCGTTGGAACCCAGTGGCCGCAGTGGTGGACCACGTTCTACTGGTTCAGTTGGATGGCATGGGCACCGACCTCCGGAGCTTTCATGGGACAGATCGCTTATGGACGCAAGGTAAAACACGTTCTTGGATTATATGTAGGTCTTTGTGCTTCTGTCAGTGCTATCTGGATGGTTTTAGTCAGCGGTACTTCCCTGTGGGTACAGACCTCCGGACTGTTCGACCTCGTTGCATCTTATGACCGCGGTGTTGAAAATGTTCCTTATGATATGTTAGGCGCACTTCCACTTGGAAATCTGATCATCCCGTTATTCGTGGTTCTGATCTTCCTCAGCACCATTACCGCCTGCAACTCCAACTGCATCGCCATGGCTGGTATCTCTACACAGGGCATCAACCCAGACTCCCCGGACTCCCCGATGTGGTTAAAGCTTGTATGGTGTGTCGTTCCGATGGCAGTCGGCTATATCATGATCGCAACCGTTGGTGTCAATGGTGTCAAGATCATCGCAAACTTCGGCGGAATGTTCGCCGCCCTCATCATGATCGGCGCAACCGCCAGTCTGGGAATTCTGATTAAAAATTATAAGAAATTTGACAAAACAGACGCTGGCAGTTCTGATAAGGCATAGCCTTTCAAATTAAAAACATTCACATAAAATTTAAAAACATAAAAAATAAAGAAACCTCTGCAATTCTTCCTTGATTACAGAGGTTTCTTTAACATATATTTCCTATATTGAACCATTTATCATTATATCATAAGTACTAAATTCAGCTTTCGCCTTTGGCTCGGCTTCATTAAGTGCTTAGATATGACTCGCACTAAGTTCGAAAACACCTCACTAAGTGCTCATATTATATCATATTGAAAGGGATGTCATGAAATTTGCACAAACTAATCCAATCTTGGGAGCTATCCTATACAATTTCTTATTCGGTATCTCTTATTTACCGCTAAAAATCTTAACTGCACGCCTAAATGGAGATACTGCACTACTAATTGCGCTTCGTTTTGCAATCTGTCTTGTGATACTTTACGCCTTAAAACATACCGGACGAATTCATCTGCGTTCTCTTCGTGATATGGGCATATCTATTCTTCCTATCTGTATTTTCCAGCTGCTTAATGGCTTTTTTGAAACCACCGGCATGTGCTTCTATCCTTCTGGGAAAGCAAGTGTGGTTCTGGCATTAATCCCGCTAATTACCACCTTACTTGCCATTCCGTTTTTCCATGAAAAGCCCTCTGCAGGACAATTTTTCTTTATTCTTCTTAGCTTTTTAGGTGTTTTCATTGTTGCCGGAAATTCTGAGGATAAAGCTGCAACCGTATGGGGCTTTTTCCTGTTGTTGATGGCTGCCTTTATGTCCTCCTCCTTAAATCTCTGTATCCGGAAGCTCGGAAACCATCTGACACCTCTGGACATTACCTATGCCATGAGCTTCGCTATGTTTGCTATTTATGGAAGTATTTCTCTGATAAAGCACCTGGTTTCTAACGAGCTCACCGAATTATTTCGTCCGCTCTCGGATCCTGTTATCATCGGCTGCCTTCTTGCCTTATCCATTGGCTCCTCACTTTATGCATCAGCACTGCGGAATGTAATTTTTACCCATATGACCATGGCTACTGCATCCAGCTTCAGCGGCATCTCCACTGCTACAGCTGTACTTACAGGCGTTATTATTCTGAGAGAGCCTTTCGGCTTCCGTGAATTCTTTGGTCTTGTACTCGTACTTCTGGGGATCTGGGGTGTCAATGCACTTCACCATAAAAATGGGAGATTTTCTTCCTCCCATCATTCTCCTTTATTTCACCTACATTAAATAAACTTCCGAGGCGAATTTTCTATCAATAAAAAATGTGTGGCTATTCATTTTCATGTCCAACCACACATTTTTTCATAATATACGAAAACTTATTTACTCATAACTTCTGCTTCGCCTTCCCGAAGCTCATTCATCTTCTCCTTATGTACACCAAAGCATTTTGCACATATCAGGAAAAGTACCACCGCTATTCCCGTCTCAATCGCACCAACTGCAATACATCCCATGGAAACCGCCAAAATTGGTGTAAATGCAATGATAAACACCTCAATCACGGACTGAAGCGTGTACGAATATCCATAATCATTTAACGTTCCGCTCTTTCCTTCCGGGTCTACAATTCGAAGCAGCGTAACACCAATTGCCACAACACCCGTTGTCCATCCAAATACAAAAATAGAACGCTCAAACCAGAAATTTCGGAACAGCTTCTGTCCAACTACAAATACTAAAAACAGGGAGGTCAGCAGTCCTAATACACATAAAAGTAAAATCGGACCTGCAAATTCGAGTACAACAGAAATAGAAATAGATGCCACACCAAAGCCAACCAGATAATCGGTTACCATCGAACCAATCCGTCCTTCCACATGCTCATCAATACTGTCTTTAAAACGAGTATGCCCTATAATCGTGTTAATAATGACACCAAATATCATTGCCAGGCACATAACCGGTAATTCTACATTCGGTAAGAACTGTTTATAAAAATCGTAGAACTTATAACCACACAGTGTTGCAGTCAGCGTGAGTGCAAGATGAAATGCCAACGGATCCATACTCATTGGATTGATGGTTTCTTCTCCCATCGAATTTCTCTTACCTACTGGAACGATTCCTGTGCGGCACTCTTCCGGAAGAGATTCCGCTTTTTCTACCAGACGTGTTCCTCCATGTCTGGTTGCATAGTTAATACAGGCAATTCCTACAAACAAACCAACTAACAGGCCCACGGTTGCAAACGTCTGCCCCAGTACAACGCCATCTTCACGTCCCAGTGAATTGTTAAGTGCCGTTCCAATCGTTGAAGCATAGCCATGTCCACCGCAAAATCCAGATGGCATCAGCAGGGCAATTTCTGTAAATACATTTGGAAACAAAATTTTCATCAGTGCGCCGCCTACCAGCAGTGCAATACCAAAACAGAAAAATTCAGCTCCCATATTGACACAAAAGGAATCGCCCACCTTTGTCAGAATCTGTTTTACATTGGTTTTATCTTTTTTTCCCAGGAACAAACCGCCAAATAATACACATACCAGCATATAAGCATAACTTCCTATTTTACCGCTCCACGGAATCACGTTTAAAAACTGCGGTCCCAGGACAAGTCCCATCAGACCTGCCAGAACAGACGCTGGAATATAAAACATCTGCAAAAATTTTATACGGGAACGCAGGAACTGGGCTATAATCAGCAGCAGCGACATAAATGCAAAATCATATAGAAACGACATATTGGTATATTCCATAGATATCCTCCTTCCAGTACACTATATTATCCCTTACCTTCTTAAAAGTACTTCTCGAAAAAAATAAAAAGGTCAAGAATTCTTATAAGTAAACTTATAATTGATTTTTGACCTTTTTATTTTTTCATATTCAATTATCAAATTTACTATAACTCTCCCAGCACCTTCCGGGGCACCGTATGCGTCATCACATAAATCTCATCTTCCGTGATTCTCTCATCCAGCAATGTCTGCATAAACAACTTCATCGCTTCCACCGGGTGTTCTCTTGAAGTCTGCCCCCGATCCGTTACCATAAAACAGTGTTCTGCTCCGACTACCCGGATATGGTCTGCCATCTCCTGCGCCGTGCATTCCTTTTCTGCCACATTATACCAGCATTTTTCAATATAAACGCCCAGAGCTGCCAGCTGTTTCTGCGTTTTTACATCGACACGCGTCCGCGGAAATTCTGGATGTGTCAGAACCATACGGTTTCCCTGCCGGATTCCCTCCTGACACAGGAGAATACCTTCCTCCGGGCTGATGTGCCCGGTCGCGACTGCCGCATCATACTTTCTGGCAATCCTCAAAATCTCCAAAACCTCCGCCCTCAGCTCCCCTGTTTCGGTCAGGATAGAGATTCCAGAGCGGTCAAAGAAATCTCCCGGCATATTCCCGGAACACAAAGAGTTCTTTGCGTCCCGGGTCGGCATCCACACGATACGGCATCCGCGCTTCATCGCATTTTCAACCGCATATGGATTGAGTCCTCCGACTGGCCAGTTTAACACCAGACCGCCATAGGCTTTCGTACACGAAGCACAGTGGATATTAGCCAGAATTGCCCGCGCAATCGTGGACTCATAGTGAGATTTCAGCATAATTCCTGCCATTCCGGCTCTCCCGGCTTCTTCTAACAGCCCGTAATCATCCAAAACTCGATGAAAGGGGGACGGGGCTGCGTGCATATGGAGGTCATACGCTCCCTGCATTAAATATGCAATCTCTTTTTCTCTGTCCATAGATTATTTCTGTAAACCAAACTGGAATGCTTTCAGATTCTCCTTGTAGAATGCTGCCAGCGCGTCAGCCAGTGCCTGGAACTTCGGATCGTCGTCAAACATCCACTCATTGTGCTTGCCATCTACATAGTATAACTGCTTCGGCTCCTGTGCCAGACGGTATGCTTCTTCCGCCTCTACACGCTGATGCAGCTCGTTATAATAGCCATGACCTACAAAGACAGCACGCGGTGCGATTCTCGGAAGCAGGTCTTCTACGTTGAAACGGATGAAGCTCTCGCCGATTGCAGTGCTCATCGGGGTCGGGAACTCCTCGCCATTATCCTTGTTGACAGAATCGCCGATACCGCCGTTGATCTCTTTTAATACATGGTCTGTATAGAAATCGCCGCTCTCTGTGATGTTCGGATAATCGGTGTACGGATGCATCAGAACCGGATCGTTGGTTGTAATTCTCTTGATACGGTCTTCTCTGAGGCGTGCAACGCTCTTTCCAAACTTATCATTTCCCATGCCGTCACGCATCCAGCGCTCGCCATTTACAAAGCTGTTCAGGGTTGCAATCGCTTTTACTTCCTTGTCACGCGCTGCAACGGTTACGCATACAGCACCGCCGACACCCCATCCAAGAAGTCCGCAGCGTTCCGGATCTACTTCCGGCTGAATCTGCATAAAGGTAAATGCGTTTGCCACGTCTTCAACCTCTGTCTCAAGGGTTGTGTACTTCGGCAGGCATGGATGAACATTCTCACTCGGCTTAAATCCTCTGTAATCGAAGCCCATGCATACAAATCCTCTTGCTGTTAAAGCTCTTGCAAACAGTGCCGGATAGCACTTATTAACGCCAGTCCATCCAGAGTTACACAGAACTGCTGGTCTCTTCTCGCCCTCTTTGTAATCATCCGGGAGATAAATATCTCCTACCATCTTTGCGCCTTCGCTGTAGAATACAACTTCTCTTGTTTTCATGTTGAAATCCTCCATTTCATTTAATTTATTCTTTTTTGTCGGTTATGGAATTTTTGTTCCTTTTGTGATTTTATATTAGATCATGTTGCAGAATTTGTCAACCATATTTTTGAAAAAAGAATGTATTTTCCATTTTGTATAGTTTTAGCTTCCTGTTTTTGTTGATCCGTTCCAAATCTTGAAACAAAAAAGGATGTGCGACCACTTCCAACTCCAGTCGCACATCCTTTTTCTATCTAATCTTCATTTTATTCCATCATCAATGTGTCGCCACATAATATCCCAGCGTTGCCGGGACTGCCTTATTCTGGTTCCAGATCGCCGGATATTCCGAGAAAGATACCGGGCAGGTGGAACGTCCTACCTCGATCGTGATACCAGGGATGCCTGCTGCCTGCTGCAGCCAGTCCTTCAAGCCGCCGACGCCCTTGCTTCCAAGAACGGAATAACCATTCAAGGCATGAACAGCGTTTGCCAGCGCCTTGGACTCTGCCGCTTTCTGGTTGTTCTGCGTATCCCAGTAAATCACATTTCCCATCGCATGATAGTTGATAACCGCATTGAATCCCGTTCCCTGAATCAGGTTCGCGATTGCCTGGCTCTCCGGCTCTGACAGTGGGTTGGTTCCCTTATAACCATTTGCAGACGGATGAGTTAAAGACACATTGATTCCCTCCCAGTTTGCTGCAAAGTTATAGTTCAGATCGACACCGCGTGCATTCGCCTTCCAGCGTCTCATATACTCTTCATAGCTGACCGTTGTCCGGCTGGATGCCTTGTCCGCCGCGTACGCCGCCTGCATCGTCTGGCGCAGTTCCTCCGACTGGATACCATTCTCGCCCATCTGGCTGATCGTAACTCCATCCGGATTCAGCATCGGCACAAAATGAAATGCCACCTGTCCCAATATATTAGAAAGCGGCTGCGTCATATAGGTACCATTATTCGTAAATCCAGCTGCCAGATACTCGAGCTGCTGCATCATCAGCGGTACAACGATATACTCTCTGGCATGAATCGCCCCCTGGAACAAAATCTTCTTGGATGCGTTCGGATTGCCGACAATCACATCGTAGATATCACGTCCGTCCGCCGATTTTCCAATCGATTTCACTGTCACTGTTCCCGGATAACGGCTTGCCAGCGCCGAAATATCGTTTACCATCTGGCTATAGGAATACTTGTCCACCGGATTGACAACCGGATTGGATAACGTCTGATTATAATAGGAATTATCCGCCTGCTGTCCCGCATTCGCGTTCGTGGTTCCCGGACCGCCCGGTCCGATCACTGGTGCTGCCGCTGCCGGATCATCCGCCGGTCCTGCATACGCTGTAACTGCCGATAAGCTGCTGCACACAACTGACAGGGATAAACAAGTTGCCAAAGCGCCTTTTCGCAGCAGGCGCTGAATTTTATTTCGTTGACTCATTCTCATGTCTCCTTCTGGCCCTTTCAAACTCTTACAAACAATGTTTCTATTATAGATTTACCTCTGTCGAATGTCAACGAACTGCATAAAACTGAAAGAAAAAAGAAAGATACTTTTTCCAATTTATATTTTACTTTAACTTACCTAAAATCAGCACCACTGCCGTAATAATCAGGACAACGACGAAAATTCCCGCCATTCCTTTTCCCATAATTGCCAGCGAAATCAAAAAATTATTCCACATCCGATATTTTCCTCCATCTCAATCAGTGCACTGGCTGTCTCTTGATTTTTCATCATTCAAGTGCAGCCTTCCTTTTCCATTTTATCTGCCCGACAGACCTATATTACAAATACTGGCTTACCAGCTTAATAACCAGTCCGCCCGCGATGACCGAGGCGATCTGCCCCGATACATTGGCGCCGACCGCATGCATCAGGATAATATTTCCCTTTTCCTCCTCCATCGCCAGCTTCTGCACCACGCGTGAGGACATCGGGAATGCGGAAATGCCCGCCGCACCGATCATCGGATTGATTTTCGTCTTCAAAAACAGGTTCATAAATTTAGCAAACAGCACACCGCCGATCGTATCAAAGATAAATGCAATCAGACCGATTCCCATAATCAGAAGTGTGTCAACCCGCACAAACGCATCCGCACGCATACTGAACGAAATCGTGATGCCAAGCAGCAGGGTAATCAGGTTTGCCAGCTCGTTCTGTGCCGTCTGGGAAAGTGCCGGAAGCACGCCGCACTCGCGGATCAGGTTTCCAAACATCAGAAATCCGACCAGCGCCACCGATGCCGGAGAAATCAGTCCGACAATGATAGTAACCACAATTGGAAATGCGATCTTGGTCGTTTTGGACACATTTTTCGGACTGTAGGTCATGTGAATCCGGCGTTCTTTTTTCGTCGTCACCAGACGGATCGCAAATGGCTGGATGATTGGCACCAGCGCCATGTAGGAGTACGCCGCCACCGCGATCGCGCCCACATAGTTGGAATGCATGATCTGGGAAACCAGAATGGAAGTCGGTCCATCCGCCGCACCGATGATTCCAATCGATGCCGCATCCCTGAGTTCAAATCCCATCAGCGATGCCGCACAGATCGCAAAGAAAATGCCAAACTGCGCCGCCGCACCAAATAAAAACATGATCGGCTGTGACAGAAGCGGTCCAAAGTCAATCATTGCCCCGATTCCGATAAAGAGCAGAATCGGAAGCGCCTCCGACGCGCTGATCGTCGTCTCAAACAGCCACTGTATAATACCCTGTGTCTCCCCGATGCCCTCCGTCACCTGGTTAATGACGCCGGATAATGGCAGGTTTACCATGATCGCGCCGAATCCCATCGGCAGAAGCAGCGCCGGTTCGTATTCCTTTTTGACCGCCAGCCAGATCAAAAGCCCGCCGATCAGATACATCACAACCTGCTGCGGCGTGATCGCCATGACGCCTTCCCATAAAAATTCCATGTTGTTCCTCCTGTTAATTTTGTTTTCCTTCATAAATATCCTGTTTCCTGGAGCCCCTTGCCAGGATACACCTGCTCTGGCAGCTGTCTTTCTTCGCGCTAGGTATACATCCATGTGAGTGTTTTTGTTTCATAGGACGCTTTTTCCTAATAAAACAAAAAAGACTTTCAGCATACGTTTCATCCACATATGCTAAAAGTCTTGTTCCTCACATTTGAATCATACGGCACACGCTTTTTGTTACAAAAACACACTGCCATCTGACTTACACAAGGCATGTAACCATGAGGTTTACTATCCTCAGGGTCTGTTGGTTACATGGTTATAACTACTCCCTTTTAACGCGATCATCATATCATACGGTTTTTTCCCCGTCAAGGTCAAACTGAGTATTTTGTGTTAAGAAAATGAAAAGCTACGAAAACACGAAACCTGCTATGCTTCCGCCGGCATATTGACACCCGCGATCTTAATATTAACTTCCAGAACCATCAGACCGGTCATATTTTCAATCGCTGTCTTTACTTTGTCCTGCACCTTTTCACTGACTGCCGGGATGCTGTAGCCATATTTCATATTTAAGGACAGATCCACAATCACGTGATCCTCGGTTACGGTCACTTTCACGCCCTTGCTCAAATTTTTCATGCCGAGCTTTCCGACCAGTTCATTTGTGATATTGCCAGCCATCGAATCGACACCGTCTACCTCGGTCGCTGCCAGACCTGCGATGATCGCCACTACCTCATCGGCAATTTTCACTTCTCCAATGCGGTCCTTTTCATATACGATATGTGTGCTTCTATCTTCTGCTTCTCTCGCCATTCCAAATCCCTCCTGACCACTTCCATGTACGCCCGGAATCTTCTCTTCCCACAAAAAACAGATGCTCGAATACTTCCAGAAATACATTTCAATTAAGTGTTTTTATTATACCAAAAATACAGGAGTTTGCAAAGGCATTTCCGGTTCGAATCTCATCCGAGTTACTGTTCACGCATACGTGCCCAGTAACGGAATTTGCCGTGGCTTCGCATTTAAATACGGCAAATTCCTGCTGCCACCACGTTTTCTTACGGCACTTTCGGTTCCAAAAGTGCCTACCCGTGAACATTAACTCATCCGAACTTCCTCAATCTCCCAGGTTTAAAAGGGAAATCACGATATTTTCCGCCGATATCTCGGTTTTCCGTTTTACAATATCCTCGATCTGCGCGCGCTGCGGATCTGTGATGGACGGCGCGTTGACAACGACATCCACTTTTCCATCCGTGATGCTGACAACCGGATCGGCAAATCCTTTCGCCATCAGAAGCGTTTCCGCTGCATTTTCCTTCTCCGCTATCGCATTGAGTGCCAGCATATCCTGAACGGCTGCCTCTTTTGCCGACGCATCCAGATTTTCATTGTTAATCAGGGCATTCAGCGCTTCGCGGTTCTTGGCGCGGATCTGTTCACGGCTGAGCTGTACATTGGCTATGTACTCTGCCACGCCGGTTCCGCCTGTCAAAACCGCCTCGCCCGGGTTATCGACTGCCGGATTGTCCGCAGATGCCTCCTCTCCGTCCGCCGCCCCCTGCGCTGTGCCCTCCTCACTGCCTGCTGCCAGCGGATCTCCCTCTCCCGGATCGTCAAGACTTGCAATCTCCTCATATTCACCGTCCGCCACGCTTCCGGACACCGCCTGATTTTCCGAATATATATCGCTATCTGAAATCTTGGTCGCCCCCGCTTCATATGTATCCGCCCCCGGCAGATCGGATTTTCCCGCATAGTTGAGATACCCCGCCGCCGCAATCATGATCGCCAGCGTCGTGATGATGATTTGATTTCTCCTGAAAACGCGTTTCATCTTCATTCTCATATTTGCATACTCCTTTATTCCACCCGCTTTAATACTTTTATTTTATGTGCCGGCAGTCCGAATAATGCCTGCATCGCTTCCGAAATTTCCTTCTGTACCGACGCATTTCCTCCTCCCTGTGCGCTGATCACGATACCGGAAATCTCCGGTGCCAGCTCTTTTTCAACTACCGGTTCCCCGCTGCCTGAACTTCCCGCCAGCACGGTGCTCTCCCGCAGCGATTCATCCACCTGCTGCCGCGTACCACCCGAAGAATCCGTCTCCGAGGTGGACGCCCGGCTTCTCTCCTTATCCACCCGCAGCACCTTTTCCGAAGAAGAAAACAGAGTCAGCATCACATCCACCTCACCCACGCCGTCCACCTTCTTTAAAACGTCCCGGATCCGCTGCTCCAGGCGAAGCTCGTAGAGGCGGTTCGTGTCCTGCCTGGATGCAGTGCCTGGCAGACCTGTTTCGACATCCGAACCACTCTCTTCTGAACTTCCATTTTTGTCCTGCCCTGCTCTATGCCCAGAGTTTGTTTCTGTTTCACTCTCCGCCCATCTTTCCCCTGACTGCCAGACTCCCGTCTCACTCGTCTTCTTCCCAAACGGCGCATATAAGATCAGAATTGCCAGCCCAAGCACCAGCAAAATCAGCCATTTTTCATTTCGTTTGACCCATTCCTTGTCAAGGTTCCATCCTGACTTCCACATGATCCGCCTCCACCTGATAAAACGATGCCAGCCGCTGCTGAAGCTCCCAAATCTTTTCCCCATTCATCCATGAAACTGCCTGCGCGGCGGCGGGTTCTCCCTGCTTCTGCTCCTGTTCAAGTGAAATTTCAATCGGGGGAATTTTTTCTATTTCAATCATCGAACTCTGATTCTCCTCCAGTTCCGCCGCTTCCATCCCCGCCTCACTTCCCGCCACATACACCGTCACACTCCGCACCGAGGCAAATTGCTCCGACTCCGGATCTTTTTCCAGCTCTACATCCGCCTTTTCCACGGAAAATCCCGCTTCCGCTGCCACCCGCACCGCCTCCTTGGATGCTTCCGCCTCATACTGGCTCAAAACCATATTTCTGCGCCGCACCTCTATCTCATCCATCTCACTTTTCAGCTCGCCCGCTTCATTTTCAAACGAAAGAGATGTAAACAGATAATTCAGCCGCTCCTCCAGCCGCAGCCCGTCCGTCAGCGGCTTAAGCACAATCAGAAGCAAGATACAGCCCGCAAACAGGCGAATATATTTTTCATACTTATGTGCGGGCAAAAGCCCGGTCAGAACGGTCAGAAACACAAGATAACTGACGATATTCCCCGCCCAGTGAGTAATTACTTCCATCTTCTACCCCGCAAAATAAGCCGCGTTCGTGCTCGCACACACCACCGCGATCGAAAGTGCAAATAACACCAACGCCGAACCAGCTGCTGCCAGCAAAAAATAAAATCCTTTCGCCACTGCGCCGACTGCCTCCACCACCCGGCTGTCACTGACCGGCTGCAAAAGCGCCGCGCTTCCCTGGCACCCCAGATAGAGGATTAAAAGTTTCAAAAGCGGCAGAAGCGACACCGCCGCCAGCACAAGCACTCCCCCGATGCCCACCGTATTCCGGATCAGGACGCTGCTTCCAAGAAGTACCTGCGACACTGCCGCCGCGCCCTGTCCGATTCCCGGTATCAGGCTGACCGCCCGCCGCAGCGCCGTCTGGCGCACCGAATCTGTATACGGCGCAATCATTCCCTGCAGCACATGAAAGCCCAGCACCACTCCCAAAAGCGCCTTGCTGCCCCAGCGCATCCCCTGTTCCAGCAATTCCAACGCTTTTGAAAACAAATCCTTCGAGCTTAAATGTCCCGCCAGCGACAGCAGGACATACAACTGGGTGCATGGCAGAAACAACCGTAAAAACACCCATTCCGCCACATTGACAGAAGCAAGTGTCCACGCATATCCGGCTGCTGCCGAGGTACTTCCCCCGGAAAAGGAGACAGCCAGAAAAAAAGCAGGAACCAGCACCCGGACAAATTCAAAGAGCTGCTCCAACAGTGTCCGCGTGATCCGCACCCCATTCAAAAAACTGGCGGCAAGCAGTGTAAAAATCAGAAGATACGTGACATAAAAGCCCATCTCCGATACCTGACTGTCGGCAAAGAGACTCGAAAAGCTGGCGAACACCGCCCCTAAAATTCCCAGAAGGATGACCTGCCCCATCCATCTGCCATTTTCTGAAATTTCCCGAAATAGGGCTGTCCGGCAAAAATCCATCAGCATCCGAACCACTCTCTGATAATTGCCAGAGAGAAGCATCGAAAGGATTTCCCGGAATGAAAGCCCCGGGACTGCCGAACCTCCCGCTTCCCTTAAAAATGCTTCGATTCTGCTTAAATCCAGTGAGTTCAGAAGAGAATCCATGTTCTCTCCAGAAACACTGAAATCCGAATCTTCAGATATCTTTTCACCATTTGCCGCCGACACCGTTAAATGATTTCCTGCCATCAAATATACACTCAAGAATATAACGCTCACTGCCCGCACAACCATCTTTGTTCCCACCGTCACCTGCTCTCACCATCTCTCCGCTTTTCTGCACTTACCACTTCCCTACGCCAAAAACTGCTTCACCGTCTCCAACAATGCCAGCAGAATCGGCATACTGACCGCCAGAATGGACAGCTTCGCAAATATCTCAATCTGTGTTCCCAGCGAACCGTACCCGGCATCCTTGCAAATCCCGGAGGCAAATTCGGCAATATAAGTGATTCCCGCCATTTTCAAAAGCGCCGACAAATACACTGGACTGATCCCGATGCAGGATTCCATCGTCCGAAGTGTTTTCAGAATCACTTCCAGCTTTCCCGCCGCATAGAAAAAGAGACACAGCCCCGCCGCCATCACAATGTACGTCCCATACTCGCTGCCTTTTCCCTTGAGCTGGACTGCCAGAAGAACTGCCGTGATCCCAAGAACCGATACGGTTAAAATTGACATTTTTTACCGTCCTTCCCTGCAATGTGCTCTCGGAGTCTTTCCCGCACTCGCTTTTGCGGCTGATTTTTCGCCAGCTGCATCCGAATTTCATCAACATACGCCTCAGAAATTTGGGCTCAACTGACAAAAAATCATCTCACAAAATCAAGCACAGAAGAATTCCGAGAGTACATTACAACGCAAACAATTCC
>ERZ773186.1030-NODE-1030-length-24153-cov-15.986264_pt1 | contig 24153 bp, 23 predicted proteins | sample MGYA00581000_ERZ773186 | MGnify/ENA primary metagenome ERZ773186 (study PRJEB29015, sample SAMEA2737752) | human gut metagenome | biome: human gut; feature: human-associated habitat; material: faeces | place: China | collected 2012 ...
CCATCAGCAAAAGGGGATGATAAGTTTATCACCACCGACTATTTGCAACAGTGCCCATCGGCGTAGTAGTGGATGTGGTCGATGACAAAGCCGGTGCGGGTCAGCGTGCGCCGGAGGATCGGCAGAAAATCGACCAGGAACGAAGTAGCGCGTGTGACGACGGCCGGTACGCCGACACGCGCCACGGCCTCGGCCCAGCGCGCGGCCGGCGGTTGGAGCAGGCCGTTGTGCACCGAACCGTGGTAGGTGCCGACCGCCAATGTGAGCCAGCGCTCTAGCTCGCGCAGCGTCAGGGCGGCCTTGTTTTCGGAATCGTAGTCGCCGCGCTGGTCAGGGTTGGAGAAGGTCGTTCCCGGCAGTTCGTCGTGAATCATCTGCATCGCCGTGCCGATGATCCGTTCCACGATGCCGCCATAGTGCGGCTGTCCCAGCGGGCGATAGTCCAGCCGGATGCCATGCTGCTCGCAACCCCGGCGCAGGGCCTCGCTCTTGAACTCGGCCGCGTTGTCTAGGTAGAGCAGCAAGGGCTTGCCGCTCATCTGCCAATCCATTTCCACGTTCAGTCCTTCCAGCCAAGGGCGCTTGTCGCAGGCGACATGCACGAGGCACAGGCCAACCGAAACGGCAGACGGCGCTTCCAGCGTGACGACCATGCCGAGCACGCAGCGGGTGAACACGTCGATGGCGAGGGTCAGGTACGGGCGGCCAATAGGTTGCCGGTCGCGGTCATCGACCACGATCAGGTCGATGACCGTATGGTCTATCTGCACCTGCTCCAGCGGCGCGGTCACGGCAGGAGGCTCGCCGCCCACACCTTGTAGGTCACGAGCGGCATCCTGGCCTTCCCGCCGGCGGATGACCTTGCGCGGGTCAAGGCTAGCGATCCGTAAGGCCACGGTATTGCGCGCCGGCACTCGCAGTTTTTGAGCCTTGCACACCTGAGTGACTTCGCGGTGAAAGGCCGCTAGGCTGCGCTTCTGCTTGGTCAGGAACCGCTTTTGCAGTAGCTCGTGGATGACGCGCTCGACCGGTTCCGGCAAGCGCCCCTTACCTTTACCTCCACCGGACTGGCCGGGCACCAGATCCGTCACGAGGCCGCTGCCTTGCCGGGCACGCCGGATCAGAACGTATACCTGGCGCCGAGACAAGCCCAGCGCCTGAGCCGCCATATCGGCCGCTTCGTGCCCGACCGTCTCCGACTGCGCCAACGGACTGATGATCTCCGCACGACGGCGCGCACGCTCCCAAGCCTCATCAGGCAGAGTGGCCACGCCTTGTTCTGGAATCCGTGGGGTGTCCGTCGCCATGCTCACCTCGCTTTGGTGCACACGAGTATTGAGCATAGTCGAGATTGGTGCAGATCACTTCTGATATTGAACTGTCAGGAGCTGGCTGCACAACAGCCATTACGCCCAATCAACTGGTGCAGTCGTCTTCTGAAAATGACATCCATGCCCAGCCCGTGCGCGAGCTGGATCACCGCCCGCACGATAGTTTGGTCACGGGCATCATCCGGGAGCCTGGCGACAAAGGATTGGTCGATTTTCAATGTGGTGATGGGGCAGCATTTCAGATGTTGCAGGCAGGAATAGCCGGTGCCGAAGTCGTCGGCGGCGAAGCGCACGCCGATGGCGCGCAAGGCGTCGAAACTGGCGAACAGGGCTGGATTGCCGAATGCGACCGATTCGGTCAGTTCGATCTCCAGAAGCTCGGCGGGCAGGGCCATATCGGCCAGCACCCGCTTTACCTCGTCGTCGAACGTTGGCCCAACCTGGCTGGCGGACACATTGATGGCAAGACGGAACGGTTGCCATGCCGGTCCTTGCCACTTGTGCATCTGGCGACAGGCCTCGCCCAGCACCCACGCGCCTATTTCCGGCATCAGGCCGAACGACTCGGCCAGCGGCAGGAACTGGCCGGGCGGCAACAGGCCAAGCCTCGGATGCCGCCAGCGCATCAACGCTTCCGCGCCAGCGATCCGGTGATCGCGCAGATCGACCAGCGGCTGGTAATGCAGGTCAAGCTGTCCGCGCGCCGCCGCCTGCGCCAACTCGGCCGCCGTCCATCCGGCGGGCTGCGAACTCGTCATGATCCGCCCCGGAAGGCGCGCAGCAGCCGCGTTACGGCCAGAACGAACAAGCCGGTCAGCGCGAGCGCGGCAACACCCCAATGCTCGCCAAGGAAGGCACCGGCGGTCGTCCCGGCCAGCACGGCGGCGAGAATCGGCAGATGGCAGGGGCAGGTCAACACGGCCAGCGCACCCCACAGGTAGCCGGAAACGGGTTGGCGCGTCTCGGGCGGCAGTTTGTCAGGGGCGTTCACGGCAATGCCTCCTCGTGCGCCCGCTCGGCTGGCATGGAGGCCAGTTGCGCGTCCAGATGGGCCAACGCCGCGCGCCGCCGCTCGACCAACTGGCGCAGCACGGCAAGCTGCGCTGCGGCTTGTGCGCCGTCCGCTGCGTCGAGCGCACGGCACAGCCGCGCCAGGGCATCCAGGCCGATACCCGCCTCGAAGGCCGCGCGCACGAAGCACAGCCGTTGCAAGGCCGCATCGTCGAACACGCCGTAGCCGCCCGTGGTGCAGGCCACCGGCCGTAACAAGCCGCGCACCAGGTAGTCGCGCACGATATGTACGCTCACCCCAGCGTTATGGGCCAGTTGCGATACCGTGTAGGCGCTCATCGCACACCTCCTTGTCCTCACCCGGCGCAGCAGGAAAGCTGCTTCACATCCTTGTTGAAGGTCTGCGCCGCGAGCTTCAACCCTTCGACCATCGTCAGGTAGGGGAACAACTGGTCGGCCAGTTCCTGCACCGTCATCCGGTTGCGAATCGCCAGTGCGGCCGTCTGGATCAGTTCGCCCGCTTCCGGGGCCACTGCCTGCACGCCGATCAGTCGTCCGCTGCCTTCTTCAACCACCAGTTTGATGAAGCCGCGCGTGTCGAAGTTGGCGAGCGCGCGCGGCACGTTGTCCAGCGTTAGCGTGCGACTATCAGTTTTGATGCCGTCATGGTGCGCTTCCGCCTCGCTGTAGCCTACGGTCGCCACTTGCGGGTCGGTGAACACCACGGCCGGCATCGCGGTCAGGTTCAGGGCCGCGTCACCGCCGGTCATGTTGATCGCGGCGCGAGTGCCGGCCGCTGCCGCCACATAGACGAACTGCGGCTGGTCGGTGCAGTCGCCTGCGGCGTAGATGTGTTCCACGCTTGTACGCATGCCGGGGTCGATGACGATAGCGCCTTGCGGGGTGAGCGTGACGCCCGTCGCATCCAGTGCCAGCTTGCGTGTGTTGGGCGCGCGGCCGGTGGCGACCAGCAGCTTGTCGGCGCGCAGTTCGCCGTGCGCCGTGGTGAGCACGAATTCGCCGTCCCCTTCACCATTGATATACGCGACCTGGCTGGCCTGGGTGTGTTCCCTCACCTCGATGCCCTCCATGCGGAATGCGGCCGTGACGGCTTCGCCTATAGCTGGGTCTTCGCGGAAGAACAGCGTGCTGCGAGCCAGGATCGTCACCTTCGCTCCGAGTCGGGCGAACGCCTGCGCCAGCTCCAGCGCCACCACTGATGAGCCAATCACGGCCAGGCGCTTAGGAATCGTCTCGCTGACCAGCGCTTCAGTGGAAGTCCAGTACGGAGTGTCTTTCAGGCCGGGAATCGGCGGCACGGCCGGGCTCGCGCCGGTGGCGATCAGGCAGCGGTCGAATGCCACCACGCGCTCGCCGCCGTCGTTGAGTTGCACGATCAGGTTGCGATTGTCCTTAAAGCGGGCGGAGCCGTGCAGCACAGTGATCGCCGGATTGCCCTCCAAGATGCCTTCGTACTTGGCGTGGCGCAGTTCATCGACGCGGGCCTGCTGCTGGGCCAGCAGCGCCGTGCGCTGGATGGTCGGCGTGGTAGCGGCGATGCCGCCATCGAACGGGCTTTCCCGGCGCAGATGGGCGATATGGGCGGCGCGGATCATGATCTTGGACGGCACACAACCGACATTGACGCAGGTGCCGCCGATGGTGCCGCGCTCGATCAGCGTGACACGTGCGCCTTGCTCGACGGCCTTCAGCGCCGCTGCCATCGCGGCCCCGCCGCTGCCGATGACGGCGATATGCAATGCGCCGCTGCTACCCGTCTTGTCGTTTCTGCCCAGCAGATCGCGCATCTTGTCGAGCAATCCGCCCGGCGTCGAAACTGAGGGGGCATCGGCCAGCGTGGCCCGATAACCGAGTCCAGCTACAGCGGCCGTCAGCGCGTCGGGTGACGTGCCGACCTCAATGGCGAGCTTGGCGCTGCCCTTGGCGTAGGAGACATCCGCTGATTGCACGCCGGGCACTTTCTCCAGGGCGTCCTTGACATGCACTGCGCACGAGTCGCAAGTCATGCCGGTGATTTTGAGAGTGCTCATACCATCGTTCCTTATTCGTGTGGGCCGCCGTGTCGCACGGTCAGCCGTCTTTCACAAGCGCTTGGCGGGGAGTTCGCAGCCGTCCGGTCCGCAACGGCGATGCGCCGGCGACACGAAGTCCCAGATCGACACCCCAATCATCAAGGCCAGGCCGACGTACATCAGGTTCGCCGTCCACCAGTTGCCGAGCAGCCAGACCGTGGCCGCAAACACGATGGCCGGGCCGATCATGCCGAGCAGACTGCGCAGCCATTGCCGATGACTGAACCAACCCAGCGCGTTCGCCAGGAAGGCCAGCGCGGCAAACAGCGGCAGCAGGCGGCTGATGAACAGTCCCTCGTACTGGCTCAAGAAGCCCAGCCCGATGGCCGCGCCGAAGCTGGCGAGGGCTGGAAAGCAGGCGGCGCAGCCCATCGCGGAAACGACGCTGCCGAGCGCGCCGGTTTTATCGGCAATGCGTGTCATCAGTCCCATGAAGCGGCTCTCGCTGTTGTCGTTGGCTTGCTGGCTCACTGCTTGACGCTGGACGGATAGCCGGCGTCTGCGGTGGCCTTGGTCAGCTTCTGTACGCTGGCCTTGGTGTCGTCAAAAGTGACGACGGCCTCGCGCTTCTCGAAGCCCACATCGACCTTGCTCACGCCTTCGACCTTGGAGAGCGCTTTCTTGACTGTGATCGGGCAGGCGGCGCAAGTCATGCCGGGAACCGCTAGCGTGACGGTCTGGGTAGCGGCCCACACCGGGGCAACAGCGGCGGCGAGGGCAAGGGAGGCAAACAGTTTCTTCATGATGAACTCCTGGTTAATAGAAAAATGGAACGACATAGGGAAATCCAAGCGCGACCAGGACCAGCACGGCCACGATCCAGAAAATCAGCTTGTAGGTGGCGCGCACCTGCGGAATCGCGCAGACCTCACCTGGCTTGCATGCCTGCACGGGCCGGTAAATCCGCTTCCAGGCGAAGAACAGCGCCACTAGCGCCGCGCCGATGAACAACGGTCGATAGGGTTCCAGCACCGTCAGGTTGCCGATCCAAGCACCGGAGAAGCCCAGGGCGACCAGTACTAGCGGCCCCAGGCAGCAGGTCGATGCAAGAATGGCGGCCAGCCCGCCGGCGAAGAGCGCACCGCGCCCGTTTTGTGGTTCAGACATACGTTGGCCCTTTTGAATTTGGATTGGATAGCGTAACCTTACTTCCGTACTCATGTACGGAGTCAAGCGATATGGAAAATAATTTGGAAAACCTGACCATTGGCGTTTTTGCCAAGGCGGCCGGGGTCAACGTGGAGACAATCCGCTTCTATCAGCGCAAGGGCCTGTTGCGGGAACCGGACAAGCCTTACGGCAGCATCCGCCGCTATGGGGAGGCGGACGTGGTTCGGGTGAAATTCGTGAAATCGGCACAGCGGCTGGGGTTCAGTCTGGACGAGATTGCCGAGCTGTTGCGGCTCGACGATGGCACCCACTGCGAGGAGGCCAGCAGCCTGGCCGAACACAAGCTCAAGGACGTGCGCGAGAAGATGGCCGACTTGGCGCGCATGGAAACCGTGCTGTCTGAACTCGTGTGCGCCTGCCATGCACGAAAGGGGAATGTTTCCTGCCCGTTGATCGCGTCACTACAGGGCGAAGCAGGCCTGGCAAGGTCAGCTATGCCTTAGCGTGCTTTATTTTCCGTTTTCTGAGGTGCCCCCAAACTGACATTAACCGACTTTGCCCGCCTGCTGACACAGCTGTAATCCGGGCAGCGTAGCGGAACGTTCATCAGAGAAAAAATGGAATCAATAAAGCCCTGCGCAGCGCGCAGGGTCAGCCTGAATACGCGTTTAATGACCAGCACAGTCGTGATGGCAAGGTCAGAATAGCGCTGAGGTCTGCCTCGTGAAGAAGGTGTTGCTGACTCATACCAGGCCTGAATAGCTTCATCATCCAGCCAGAAAGTTATGGAGCCACGGTTGATGAGGGCTTTATTGTAGGTGGGCCAGTTGGTGATTTTGAACTTTTGCTTTGCCACGGAACGGTCTGCGTTGTCGGGAAGATACGTGATCTGATCCTTCAACTCAGCAAAAGTTCGATTTATTCAACAAAGCCCCTTACTGTCAGAGAAGAAACTGTAATAATCGGGATTACCGACCACGATAAGGTTCAACATGCATGTCATCCTTGCATGAATTACGTTGTATTTGCATTATGCCAGAACTGGTGAATTATTAAACATTTCGCGAGCTGTGCCCCGCTGTTACACAGAACGTTGTTAGCAATGTCCGCAGTTCGCTCAAAGCTACCTTCCAGTTTAACTGGGTATTGGTTGCATTTTTGTTAGAGATGTCCAAGTAAAATGCGGATGGGTAGCCAAGTCAATGCAAATTCCCAAATGGACGACTAAACGCGTTTGAATGCCTGTGTATGTTGTTGTAGTAACATCCTTTCAACCTAACCGTGCAGGCCTGACAACGTCCGTAACAAGAAGTAGAAATATTGCTCAAAAGGCAAGATAGGCGGGAGCTAAAAGGTAACACGTGCTGTTAGCATACCCTTGCATTGAGCCACAAACAATCTCACTGGACTTGCCACAATTTTGCCACACCTACAACGCGCAAAATTGCACATTAGTGTTAAACAAAGCAAAACACTGCAATAATAACTTGATGATTTTACGAGAAAAGATGGTGCGATAATAGGAACCGATAAATGACATCAACACCATGATTTTATTGATAAAAACAAAATCGAAAAACATTCCTATACATACCACTATACACATTGACGGGTGCGTTCTTTTTTCATACGAACTAATTAACAGAAAAAAACTTTTTTTTAGAAAAACTGTTCACACTGTTCACTAATGGTTTTTGTTTATTTAAATCATTATGTTACACGGTGAATGGTTGGTGAACAGTGAACACTTTACTGTTCACTTTTGCCGTTTTGCAGGCAAAAAAAGACCGGCGATTGCCGGTCAGGGTAGGTTATTTCGCTATGGGGTCATCACATTTCGGCAGCCAGTCGGCGTTGCTTTCCTCTCTTAGAGCGAGATTAGTTTGTATTCCCTGATTTTTTCGGCGCTTCTCATAACTCAGTCCATACTCTTTCAGCATGACTGGCAGCCCCTTGCCGAACATGGTGAGGCTGAGCGTATTTTTATAGCCGTGGGCTTCCATATACGCCAGATAGGCATGATACAGATACAGGCGCGGCTGACGCGGAATGATATTGGCATTGCCAATATACATCCCGTCAGGCTCCGGTAGGGCTTCCAGATAGCCGCAAAAATCAAATGTCGGGTCGGCATCGCGTTTAATACTGAGCGCCTCGTCGGAGTTCTGCTGTGACTGGAGCAGGGCGCGGGCAGTCATCGGATCGCTGAACTTCTGCATGAGCTGGCGCACAATCACGGCAAGCTCACGGGCGATTTTATCCCTGAGCTGCGGATCGCGATCCTCCGGGGCAATCTGTTCCGGGAAATGCAAAATCACCCGGCGACGGGAGACCCCGCCGCTGCGGTCGGTGAAGCGCATCGGGTTATTGTTCACGGCCAGAATCACCGCCGGAATATGCGTCGAGTACGGGTTCTGGTATTTCGGGTCAACCGAGACCGCATCCCCGCCGGTGATGGCCTTAAGTCCTGCCCCGTCACCGCTCCATTTTTCCTGGTCAGGCAGGCGTATCAGCGAGAAGCCAATCAGGGATGCACGCTTACGGGGGTCTTCCAGCATATCAATGTCGGCCGACGTGGCATTATCCTTTCCGGCCAGCATGGTCGCGATTTCGGCCAGAATGCTTTTACCACTGCCACCCGGCCCGGTAATTTCGAGAAAGAGCTGCCAGTCGTAGCGGTTCGCCAGCACCATAAACAGCGCGGCCAGAATCACGTCGCGTTTTTCCGGTCTGCCACCGGCGGCACGGTCGAGCCAGCGCCAGAAAGCCGGGGCGTGGGTTTCCAGCGTTTCGCCCTCCACCGGCGGGGTAAAATCGACATCACAGAGTGTGCGCAGCCAGTGCGATTTATGATGTGGGCTGAATGTGCCGGTGGCGGTATCAAGTACGCCGTTACGAAAACCAATCAGACGGCGCGCCGGGGCGTCCTGCTGCGGAATAATCAGTTTCAGGGTCTCCACCACTGAGGCAATTTTCCCCGACGAGAACGGTGCGCGCAGACGCTGGAACAACCCGGCCACGTCGCGGGCAAAATCCGACGGCGGAATGATTTTCCATATCCCGGCCTCATAGCGGGACAGGAGCTGACCGTTTGCATCCACGGCCAGCGCTTCGCCGTAATGCTCATGTACCCGCATCGCCTTGTCGCTGGCGCACATGGCAGTAAACTCCGCCTCGCTCATGGTCGTGAACGGGCTGTCAGCCGGTGGCCGGATGGCGTTATAAATCGCTTTACGCGTCGCCTCTTCGCCTTTTTGCATAAACGCATCATTCCAGTCACCGAATACCGGCGGCAGGGCAACAATGCCCTCACAGGCTTCTGCGGCCGCAGTGGCTTTTGTCTGGCCGTCGCCGTTGAGGTCACGGTCGGCGGCCAGCACAATCTGACAGGCCGGGTGTTTCTGACGGGCAAGGCTCGCCAGAGAAAGGAGATTCACGGATGACAGCGCCACCATGACGGTTTCCCCGGTCAGGTGATGCACGGTGAGCGCGGTCGCATAGCCCTCCGCTATCCACAGGCGTTTTCCGGCCTGTTTCTGCCCCTCGATGATATGACATGCCCCTTTCACCGCGCCGCCTTTCAGGGTGCGTTTGAGACCGTCAGAATTAATAAGCTGAAGGTTAACCAGCGCCCCGGTATCGTCATACAGCGGGACAACCACATCACCGGCGCGGTAGGTCACGCCGCCGGTTTTATGCATGGCCGTCAGCATGACACACTCATGACCGGGGAATCCCTTGCGGGTGAGGTAGGCGTTGCCGCTGACCGGTCGGGTTTTCTCCATAAGCTTTACGGCCAGCGCGGCCGCTGCTTTGCGGTCAGCATCGGTTTCAGTCTCTGCGGCCGCAATCACCTCCGGGGCAACAGGTGACAGATTGCCGGTTACGGCATTAACCCTTTGAGCGGCCTCAGACGGTTTCTCGCCGAAGACCTTTTCAACCAGTTTCAGGCCGTCACCCGCGCCGCACTGGTTACAGAACCACGTGCCACGCCCCTCTTTATCATCGAAGCGGAAGCGGTCAGAGCCGCCGCACACCGGGCAGGCCTGATGCCGGTTTTTAATCACTTTTACACCCAGCGCCGGGAGAATGCGCGGCCAGTGGCCGCACGCCTGTTTCACGGTTTCCGTTACGTTCATTTTCATTATTGTGGTCTCCCTTAGTGCAGTACCGGCGCGCTGATATGGCGGGCGCATAACTCATCCATCACGGTCAGCCCGAGAAAGGACAATGACGGGGCGGCTTTCAGCGGCCCGGCTTCAATTAAATCTTCCAGCAAGGCACAGGCAATCAGTCGGCCCTTTTCCTCGCCGTGCTGGCGCAGGTAGAAGCCCTCCAGCTCGGCGGCAATGGCACTTTCCAGCGATTCAAGGGTGAGATGTGGATAGCGGTGCTGACGCTCACACAGGGTCAGCCAGGCACAGGCCACGGCACGGCGATAAAGCGCGGCGCGTAATACGTTAGGTAATGGCTGTTTCACGGGCGCACCTCCTCGTCGAGCCAGCGCTGGTTACAGCGCTCTACCACATCGTCGAGCCGGGCGGTCATCAGGTGAATAACGGAGGCGAGCTGCAACTGCTGTTCCGGCTCATGACGTGCGGCGGCGGTGTCCTGTAACAGCAACATCTCGCCAACGAAATGGCCGACGTTACGCAGGTGTTCAAGGCTCACAAGGTCAGCGTGGGTGATGGTCAGGGTCAGCTCTTTCATGCGCGCACCTCCGCAACCGGCAGACGGCCGGCAAACGACAGGATGTAATCACGGACAAGGGCAAGACGGGCGGCCTGTTCATCACCGGCGACGGTACGGAGCATAAGGATACGGGGCTTGCGGTCTGCACGACGAACGGCGGCAAACACAAAGACAAACTGCGGGTGTGACGGGGTGAGGATAGTAGCCATGATAGCAGCCTCCATTGAGTAGCGGTTATTGCTACCACCGGAAACGCCAATTTCACTGGTGGCAGCCCGAACGGGGTTGGCGTAACCGGCCTCAATGGATACCGGCCAGCCCGAAGGCTGCCCCGCCCGGACTGCCATTATCAGAAACGAGCTCTGGTGTACGAATAAACACCACAGCCCTGAATATGGGTGTGTCTGAGCTACGACGAAAAAAAAGACGCGTGGCGCGTCTGGTGTCGCCATTGAGTTATTCGGAACGCCAATTCCGGCTGCCGATTTTGCGACAGCGGGAAAACTGTACCAGGAAACCCACAACGGGCGCAAGCCAGAAAAAGGGGCTTTTTGCTGAGCGGCCATCATCATGCGTCGTAACCCCGGTTGCGTTCGGCGATACGGTCAGCCATCCAGGCGGAGATTTCAGAGTGCGCCCACGCCACATTTTTCCCGCCGAGCGAGATTTGTTTCGGGAAAGCCTCGCGGCTGATGAGGTCGTAGATGGTCGACCGGGACAGGCCGCACAGATGCATCACTTCGGGCAGGCGGATAAAGCGTTCCTGAGCGGCATCAGAGACCGGCATCACCGGGGCGGCAGGAGCGGGAGACGGGGAAGAAAAAGCGGTGTGCATCGGGCTACCTCATAAAGTCCATACAGTGCCGGGCGTGTCCCTCCGGCTTCGGGTAGCTCCCTATTATGTTTATATTTTTCCGCAGGTCATGTTTGATTTTCGCGGAAATAAACATTGACTTTTCTCAGAGTAAAACAATGGCAAACGGTGGCAAACAGATGCAAATCAATGCATTACATTGCAGCAATATTTATTTGTTTTAGTTATATATTTTCTCTTTTTAATCGAAATAAAGTCTAAGCCAAGCCGTCAGTGAAAAAGCAGAGGGTGAACAGTGGTGAACAGTCGGTGAACAGTTAACCCCTCAACTGTTCACCCTTTAACTTACTGTATTAATTGTATTTTTATTTCCGGTGAACAGTAGTGAACAGTTATCAGTAAAAAAATAACCGGTGAGTAAGGTTTTCCTGCGACCTTTCTCTGGCAAGCCGGGTTTTAAACGTCCTGTTTGTGCCATTTCTGCCACAACTGCAATGCGTCGCGTTGTTGTGTGGCGGGCGGCAGAATGACCTCACACCAGACTGATGAGGACAATGACATGAACGAGACTGTTTTCCCCGATTACCTGAAACCCGCACTGGAAAGACTGGAACATGCCAGAGCAGCCCATCTGGACAATGCTCGACGGATTGATGAGACCACGCTTGCCATCAGCCGGGCCACAGAGCAGAAAGCTGAACTGGAGCAGGAAAACGGCAGCGATGCCAGCGCATGGCGCAGGGCATTTCGTACCGGTGGTGCGGTCGTTACTGATGAACTGAAAAAAAGCCATATCGAACGCGTAGCCCGCCGCGAGCTGGCGAAGGAATGTGAAAATCTTGCAGAAATCCTGAATGTGGAACGTGACCGGCTCAAAGGAAACTGCGACAGCACGGCAAAGGAATACCGGAAGGCCCATTATGCTCTTCTGAGCCAGTACGCGGACAAAGAGCTTGATAAGGCAATGCGTGAAAGCTGCACGGCACTTGTCCGGGCGATGAAGCTGAAAGCACTGGTACAGGATAACCCGCTTGCGAACACTGCCGGTATTGAAGGATATGTGGAGCCGGAAAAAGCCGTTATGCAGCAGGTGAAATCCTGGCTGGAAGCACAGGTGAAAGCCTGCCATATCCGTCTGGCTGACGAACCCGTGCTTTATCAGACCGGACTGTCTGCCGACACCCTCCCGCACATGGATTATGGCGTGGCAGGCAGTTTTGCCCGCAATCAGGTATGGCATGCAAAGTTACAGGAACGTGAAGCTGACCTGAAAACGCGGGGGTTGCTGCAATGATGCACTGTCCGTTCTGCAAAACGGCTGCGCATACGCGCACCAGCCGGTATCTGTCGGAAAACGTCAAGCAACGCTATCACCAGTGCACCAATATCGAATGCTCGTCGACGTTCCGCACCATCGAGTCGATTGATGAGGTGATATGCCCGCCGCCTGAGGCAGCGAAGCCCGTGCCGGAAACGGCCCCCCGGCCACCGCGTAAAGTGAAGGGCTGTTACAGCTCGCCGTTTCGTCATTAATCAGGAGAGACCCCGTGACCACTCTGACGCTACAGCAGGCTTTTGAAGCCTGCCAGAATCACAAGGCCGCCTGGCTGACCCGCAAACAGGAGCTGACCGACGCAGAACAGGAATACAACGAACGTATCAACGCCGCTGATGACAGAGGCTCCCGAAGCCAGCAAACACTGCGCGACATTATCGACGTGAAAAAGTGGGAAATTAATCAGGCTGCCGGTCGCTATATTCGCGCACATGAGAACGTGCAGCACATCAGTATCCGCAATCGCCTGAATGATTTTATGCAGGCGCACGGCGCAGAGCTGGCCGCCGCACTTGCGCCGGAATTAATGGACTATAACAACAGGCATCCTGCCGTCACACGCAGCGCGATGCAGCATTCGGTCGGTTACCTGCGTGAGGCGCTGTCGGTGTGGCTGGCCGCCGGTGAAAAAATTAATTATTCCGCACAGGATAATGACATTTTAACGGCCATCGGATTCAGGCCTGACGCGGCTTTGCGGGATGATAACCGTGAAAAATATACACCCGCACAAAACCAGAATTACGTGAATAAACGCGCCGAACTGGCCGCGCAGCAGACTGTCAGAAAATCCCCGTAAATCCCGCTATTTTTCCTGAATCAAGCCATGCATCCACAGGATGCATGGTTTTGCATGTGTTTACGCACCTTTTTTACCCCTTCCCGCACCAGTCCCGGCGCGGCCTGAGCCGCTTCATGCACCTGCATTAAAACCGCCCCGTAAAGCGGGCAGGCGTGGCGGGGAGAGCATTGCGCGCTAGCATTAAGAAAGAATTTAATTTTCTCTTTTTAATGCTTGTTATGAGATCTCAAATTTCTTAGTAATACTCTCTATTTTACTAAGAGCAGGTAAATAATCTTTCATGCCTTTTTTCTCGACCAAGAACCTCAAAACATCCTCATATGCAAGAGCTTCTGTTGAATATTTATACTTACTAAATTGTCCCATTGAATTTTCAGCATCTTTGGCAAGTGATGAATCAGCCGGTGCGATCCCAGATGCCATTAAAAATAATCCAAGCCGTAATTTTTTATTAGGATTCAGTTTTGATAATGGAATTGATTTAACATATTCAACAAGTATATTTTTTACTGGAGCGTTAGCAATCAAATGTAACTCATATATAATAGTTTCTACAGAGCGAGCTTTATCATCATCTTTCATGTTTGATAATTGCATCACTAATGCTTTTGCCATATCTTTATCTTTATACGTTATTTTTAATTCTTTAGCGACCAAGAAAATATTTTGAACTCCTTTTGTTATAAACGCTATTCTTTCGGAGCCATTTATTCTCCCCTCAGCTAATTTAGCAACTATCAATATAACCACTTCTTCTACGAAATCCTTATTATATTCTAATAGCAGTCTATTAAAACCTAAAGTAATGAAATCGTCTATAGCCTCAATTAGCTGGATAGAGTTAGCATTGTGGCTTAGCAACTTAATAACCATGTCGTAAACAATGCTTTTATGGTTTTCAATTTCTTTTGAATTCGAAATTAAAAACAACAGCTTAACAATATAATCATCACTCTTACTGTAAAATTTATTGTCAGTAATATACGACTCTGTCAAATTTATAAAAACACGATCTACTAACCATCGAGCATCATCATCACATACATCTAATGACAAGTAGCTCCTGTTTCTGATATTTTTAAAGTATTCACGTAGTTTTTTGATTTCAATATACTTTACGCAAGAAAACAGCTCTTCCTTTTTCAAAGTTATTCTATCTTCTTTCTTTTGCTTAGTGATAATTATCTGGATAAATTTATTAATGGCATATCGAAACTCTTTATATACGTCAATCAAGAATCCATTCTTCATTACAAAATTAACTAAATTCATATGCAAAAATTCAGGTTTAAATTCCTCTGAATCCCAAGAGAACAAGCTATTACTATTTTTCCTATCCTTGGCTTTTACCAGAAGTGAGTCAATAGTATAATTAAAATTGAAGAGATAATTGAAATTAACTAACTCTAAAACCATCGACACTGAACGCCTTATTTTTCTAGGAAATCCTTCAAAAATCTCAAGAATATTATTCGACTCGATTTCATTATATTTATCATTCGTCGAAAAACCATATTTCAACTGATGCAGGATAACATTTTGATTAAAGAGGGTAAGCAGAAGTGAAGCATAATTTTTAAGTTTTAGATCATAAGATATAAGATCTTCTGATGCCATGTATGCTAATTCATTGTGTCCATTTTGATAGAATACATATGGATCAATGCGGTCATATGTAAGGTTAATTGATGACCTTCCTTTTCTAGTATAATCAAATTCCTTTTCATAGTTAAAATCAAAATGAATATTATTCAATTCACTATCATTGCCCTCACTAAACACTACAGCATTTTCTTTCTTTTCATCTATAATTATCCCACTTATATCTGCCTTTTTTAATATATTAAAAATAGGTTCTAACTTATTAGTAATGGATTTATTTTCTTTTTCGTCATTGTTTTTTACAACCATCACAAATTGTGAGTAAATACTTCTCAAACTTTCATTAAAATCAATCGTTACTTCTTTAGTATAAAAATACAAAAATGCGCGAGGTTTACCATCCGTGTTGGTGTAAATCAAACCACAATTAGTCAAACTTTTGATCACCTGCTCTGCAAGTATTCCCTCAAGTGTATTTAGGGGCAACAATCTATTATGAACTTGCTTAATTATATTATTAGGCGAAACATTGGAGATATTTTTATTTTTAATTAACAGCAAAAAATTATATAACTGACTGGTATAGTAATTATTGAAGTGATCTACCGCAGATTTATCATCTAATACTATGGTTGTAATCCCATGACTTAGCAAATATTTAGATTGAGCAGGATCTGCTTTGAAAACCACTAAGAACATTGGTGGCCTAACATTTGAATGATTCTGTGTCCACTTGATAATTTGCTTAATATCAAAATCATTATAAGAGTACCCAAGAAACAAGACGGTATGTGTAGATAAAATGCTCTTAATATAATTTGAAACTAATGGGAAGTTAAATTCGTAGTTTATATAGTCATCTTCTTTGAAAACGATGTTATGATTTGAGAAATCTCCGTGCATTTTAATTAATTTTTTATCTAAACTAGATTTCATTAGATCTTTATCGCTTGCGACTAAACCATAAATATAAGCATTATCACGAATAACACTTTCAAGTATACAATCCCAATTTGTTGTTATGACGACATGAGGGTTAACTTCAAAAATCAGCTTATGTATTTTTGAAGGAGGTATATCTGAAGGAAAAAATGACTTTATTTTTTTATAATACAAGTGTTCCCCGAACTCTAAGAAATATAATTGCGCAACTTTTAAGTAGTCAACTTCATAATCAATATTTAACTCTGTTTTTAACTCTTCAATTAGATCGCCCCAGCTGGGTAATTTAATTATTTCGTTTTCAGACGATTTTGAAACGCCAGCACCAACAAATATTGCAAGTGAATCTTCATCAACAGCATTTAAGATAGTATCAATGTGTTTATTGTTTATGCTCATTTTACATTCCATAAATAGTCGGAATACCATTGCAACATATTTGCACGCCTCTCAATATATAAAGCGTGGTTGTATGTTCCACGTATACTATTCTTATCAACGTGCGCAAGTTGGGTTTCAATCCATACTGAATCAAAACCTTTTTCATGTAACAACGTGGACATCATATGTCTAAATCCATGTCCTGTTAGCTTTCCATCATAACCTAAGCGTTTGATAGTTTGGTTAATGCTTGCTTCACTCATAGGTTTGTTCGGATCGTTCCGTCCTGGAAAAACATAACGATAGTTCCCTGACATGATCTTGAGTTCATTGAGTAAATCTAACGCTTGAGTCGACAATGGTACAAGGTGCGCCCTACGCATTTTCATCCTTTCAGCAGGAATTTCCCAAATAGCGTTATCTAGATCAAATTCCGACCATAATGCAGCACGTAATTCAATGGTTCTTACACCTGTAATCATCAGTAATTTCGTAGCTATCTGGACAAGCTTACTTCCGGTGTAACCATCCAAAGCACGCAGGAAATCTGGTATCTCATCAGCTTTAAGGAACGGGAAGTGATTTGACTGGTGTACATCGAGGGCGCTTGAAAGATCCGCAGCAGGGTTGAACTCTGCCCTTCCAGTAGCAATGGCATAGCGGAAAACTTCTGAGCATCGCTGCCGAACTTTGCGCATTTTTTCTAATGCACCGCGCTTTTCAATTTTTCGTAGCACGTTAAGCAGTTCTAGCGGTTTGATTTCGCCTATTGGTCTCGTACCCACGTAAGGAAAAATATCGTTCTGAAAAGCTTCCATGATGTCAGAGGCATATCCTTCCGACCATTTAGCAGACTTCATTTGGTGCCACTCTGTGGCTATCTTTTCAAACGCGCTCTCGGACTCCGTTTGCAAAGCAATTTTCTGCTCTTTTCTAACCTCACTCGGATTTTTTCCTTCCGCGACCAGTTTTCGGGCATCGTCACGACGGGAACGCGCATCGGCAAGTGTTATGGTTGGATAAACACCAAGGGAGATCATTTTGGGTTTACCGGCAAAACGATAACGGAACCGCCAGCTCTTGCTTCCATTAGGTTCTATAAGCAAAGACAGCCCTTGCCCATCTCCAAGTGTATAGGCTTTAGCTTCAGGCTTAGCGCGGCGAATCTGCATATCGTTTAAAGGCATGTGTATAGGAATCCAGACCGAACAGGAACATATACACAATCCTATACACATTCAGTACCGGATTCTACTGGATGGTTACGGACTACTATGGACTTAAAAGAAGAAAAAACGTTATAAATCAGACGATTTACGGACTAATACAGACGTTTGAGGAAGTTGAGATGGTGCCGATAATAGGAGTCGAACCTACGACCTTCGCATTACGAATGCGCTGCTCTACCAACTGAGCTATATCGGCCCTGCAAGAGGTGTTCACGAGCGTGAATCACGAGGCAAAAGGTTAGAACTTAGCGGGCGATGCGTCAATAGCCAGTGGAATCAACTGCCTATTTTTGCATCGCCCGTTCTCATTTACGCACGAATGGTATCGTCGCCGAAACCAATCCACTTATAGGTGGTTAACGCTTCCAGCCCCATCGGGCCGCGGGCGTGCAGCTTCTGGGTGCTGACCGCCACTTCCGCGCCGAGGCCGAACTGGCCGCCGTCGGTGAAGCGCGTGGAGGCGTTCACATATACCGCGGAAGAGTCCACTTCATTGATAAAGCGGTTGGCGTTACGCAGGGTGCGGGTCAGGATGGCGTCGGAGTGCTGGGTGCCATGTTCGCGGATATGGGCGATAGCCTCGTCCATATCAGCCACCACTTTGACGTTCAGATCCAGCGACAGATACTCGTCGTCATACTGCTCCGCTTTCACCGGCTCGACCTTCGCAGGGCCGTTTTGCAGCGCGGGGAGGGCGGAAGGGGCGGCGTGCAGGGTGACGCCGCTCTCGGCCATCTGCTTGCTTAACGCCGGCAGGAAGGTATCGGCGATGTTGCGGTGCACCAGCAGCGTTTCCACGGTATTGCAGGTGCTCGGCCGCTGGGTCTTGGCGTTGACGATGATCTTCAGCGCGGGGGCGATCTCGGCGGTTTCATCCACGAAGATATGGCACACGCCAATCCCACCGGTGATCACCGGGATCGTTGACTGCTCACGGCACAGCTTGTGCAGGCCCGCGCCGCCGCGAGGGATCAGCATATCGATGTATTTATCCATCTTCAGCATTTCGCCCACCAGCGCGCGATCCGGGCTCTCGATAGCCTGTACCGCGGCGGCCGGCAGACCGCACTCCTGCAGCGCCTGCTGGATCACCTTCACCGTGGCGGCGTTGGTGCGCCAGGTCTCTTTCCCGCCGCGCAGGATCGCCGCGTTGCCGGTTTTCAGACACAGGGAGGCGACGTCGACCGTCACGTTAGGACGCGCTTCATAAATCACGCCAATCACCCCCAGCGGGACGCGGCGACGTTCAATACGCAGACCGCTGTCCAGCAGCCCGCCGTCGATCACCTGGCCGACCGGATCGGCCAGATTGCACACCTGGCGCACATCGCTGGCGATGCCGCTCAGACGCGCCGGGGTCAGCGCGAGGCGATCGAGCATCGCTTCACTCAGGCCATTGGCGCGAGCTTCGGCTAAATCTTCCGCGTTGGCGCGCAGAATATCGTCGGTCTGCGCTTCCAGATAATCGGCGATCTTTTCCAGTACCTGATTCTTTTCCCGGCTGGAGAGTAACGCCAGCTGCCAGGAGGCCGCTTTGGCGGCAATGCCCATTTGTTCCAGCATTTTCAGCTCCTTAACGGATGATCATATCATCGCGGTGGACGGCCACCGGGCCGTATTCATAGCCCAGAATGGCATCGATTTGCTGCGAGTGCTGGCCGGCGATAAGGCGCAGCGCATCGCTGTTGTAGCGGCTGACGCCGTGAGCGATGTCGCGTCCTTCGCTATTGCGGATGCGGATCACTTCGCCGCGGGAGAAGTTGCCGCTGACGATTTTGATCCCTTTTGGCAACAGCGAGCTGCCTCTTTCGAGGATCGCCTGGGTCGCGCCCGCATCGACGGTGATTTCCCCCGCCGGCGGCGCGCCGAAGATCCAGCGCTTACGGTTCTCCAGCGGAGACTCCTGGGCGTGGAAGCAGGTACCTACCGGCAGGCCTGCCATCGCATGGCCGATGACGTCCGGACGGTTGCCTGCGGCGATGATGGTATCAATCCCCGCGCGGCAGGCGACGTCCGCGGCCTGCAGCTTGGTGCCCATGCCGCCGGTGCCGAGTCCGGAGACGCTATCGCCGGCGATGGCGCGCAGCGCGTCGTCGATGCCGTAGACGTCTTTAATCAGCTCCGCCTGCGGGTTGCTGCGCGGGTCGGCGGTGAACAGGCCTGGCTGGTCGGTTAACAGCAGCAGCTTATCCGCCCCGGCGAGGATCGCGGCCAGCGCGGAGAGATTGTCGTTATCGCCCACTTTGATTTCCGCGGTGGCGACGGCGTCGTTTTCGTTAATGACCGGGACGATGCTGTTATCCAGCAGCGCGCGCAGAGTGTCGCGGGCGTTGAGGAACCGTTCTCTGTCTTCCATGTCGGCGCGGGTCAGCAGCATCTGGCCAACGTGAATGCCATAGATAGAAAACAGCTGTTCCCACAGCTGGATCAGACGGCTTTGTCCCACCGCCGCCAGCAGCTGCTTGGAGGCGATGGTGGCGGGCAGTTCCGGGTAACCAAGGTGCTCGCGCCCGGCGGCAATGGCCCCGGAGGTCACGATGACAATACGGTGTCCCATGGCGTGCAACTGTGCGCACTGGCGCACAAGCTCGACGATATGGGCGCGGTTCAGGCGACGGGACCCGCCTGTTAAAACACTGGTGCCCAGTTTTACCACCAGCGTCTGGCTTTCACTCATGATTCTCTGCCGTTCAAAAGGAATATCGATATCGAGCTGATGTTGTAGCAGGAGTCGGCCCGCTTGCCAACACCCGGGGCGGCGGGCGCGCCATTTTATTGCGCGGGATCGGGCATTCTGGAGAGGGAATGTGACAAAAATATGTCAGATACATTTAAATACCCTTTTTTATAAAAAGTTCCATCTTGTCATAAATATTTAATATCCCGGCGTTAAAAAACCTCCAGTTTTTGATGGGCGAGCGCCCGCAATTGAATAGCGCGTATAAATAAATCACCAGGACTGAATAATGAAAAAGAGTACTCTGGCATTAATGATGATGGGCTTTGTGGCTTCAACAGCGACGCAGGCAGCGGAAGTTTATAATAAGAACGCGAACAAGCTGGATGTGTACGGCAAGATCAAAGCCATGCACTATTTCAGCGACTATGACAGCAAGGATGGCGATCAGACCTACGTGCGTTTCGGTATTAAAGGCGAAACGCAGATTAACGACGACCTGACCGGCTATGGCCGTTGGGAATCTGAATTCTCCGGTAACAAAACCGAGAGCGACTCCAGCCAGAAAACCCGTCTGGCGTTCGCCGGCGTGAAGCTGAAGAACTACGGCTCCTTCGATTACGGTCGTAACCTTGGCGCCCTGTACGACGTGGAAGCCTGGACCGATATGTTCCCGGAATTCGGCGGCGATTCCTCTGCCCAGACCGATAACTTTATGACCAAGCGCGCCAGCGGCCTGGCGACCTACCGCAACACCGACTTCTTCGGTCTGGTGGATGGCCTGGATCTGACCCTGCAGTACCAGGGTAAAAACGAAGGCCGTGAAGCGAAGAAACAGAACGGCGACGGCGTCGGCACCTCGTTAAGCTATGATTTCGGCGGCAGCGACTTCGCCGTCAGCGCAGCCTACACCAGCTCCGACCGTACCAACGATCAGAACCTGCTGGCCCGCGGCCAGGGTTCGAAAGCGGAAGCCTGGGCGACCGGCCTGAAATATGACGCCAACAATATCTACCTGGCGACCATGTACTCTGAAACCCGCAAGATGACCCCGATCAGCGGCGGCTTTGCCAACAAAGCGCAGAACTTTGAAGCGGTGGCGCAGTATCAGTTCGACTTCGGTCTGCGTCCGTCCCTCGGCTATGTGCTGTCGAAAGGGAAGGATATCGAAGGGGTGGGGAGTGAAGATCTGGTTAACTACATCGACGTGGGCCTGACCTACTACTTCAACAAAAACATGAACGCCTTCGTGGATTACAAAATCAACCAGCTGAAAAGCGATAACAAACTCGGCATCAACGATGACGACATCGTCGCGCTGGGTATGACCTACCAGTTCTGATTAACCGCAGAACCACCCGCCGCAGCCCTGGCTGCGGCTTTTTTTTAGCGGCGATTCTTCGCCAGATGCAGGGTGTCGCTGTTCATGGTGATCTGCGCGTTATACTCCTTCGGCAGACGACGCGCCTGATAGAACGCCGATTCCCAGTAAGGGTTGTCCAGCGAAGAGCGCATCACGCCCTGGCTGCTCGAGGCGTGAAGGAAATTATGATCGGTATCGTAAAAGCCAACGTGCATCCCGGCCCGGGTGCGGAAGAACACCAGATCGCCGGGACGTAAATCCCGCTTATTGACCCGCACGCCCATGTGCAGCAGCTCGCGGGTGGTGATCCGCTCCATCGGCAGGTTAAAGCGATCCTTCAGCGTGCGCCAGACGAAACCCGAGCAGTCGACGCCGCTTTGTTCAGTACCGCCCCATTCATAGGGGGTTCCCTGCCAGGTGTGCATCTGATCATGCAGGGCCGCCACCACCGGGATCAGATCGTCCGATCCGCCGTCAATGGTCATATCCGCATGAGATTTTGTGTTCTTTGCCTGTTTCGGTGAGGAGGAGCATCCTGCCAACAACAAAAAAGGAATTAAAAAGAGAGCATGCGTCAGTTTTGGCTTCATATCGTTATTTTCGAAGTAGCAAGCAGACTGCTTTGTTTTATAGCCGATTAAAAACCACGGCTGAATAAGCCGAGGCCGCCTTTACGTTTATTTACGATTAAAAATAAACAACCTCGGGATGGATCAGCCATAAAGGGCAGTTGTCACTTCGCAACGGTCTGTGCCAGGATGCTGACAGGAACATTTCACGAGGCATTCCATGACGCATTACGCCATCTCTAGCGAGACTTTGCCCGGCGCCGCTTTCGACGCGGGGTGGATGACGTCTGCGCCTCATCATCGCTTCGCCACGCTCTGCCCACCGCCTCCCCCTCCAGACCGGGTAGTTTTCGGCGCTTAACGCCGTCTTTAGCAGGCGCTTACCTGCCGGTATGACGCTTGATACCTTGTGTTTGACGTTCTGGAGCATGCTATGCACGTTCGCTATTCTCTGCTCGCCTCGCAGGCGACAACGGCCCTTTTTGTGCTGCTGTGGGGCAGCGCGGCCATCTTCACCCGCTGGGGACTGGATAACGCCTCGCCGATGGCGCTGCTGGTCTTTCGTTTTCTGGTTGCCCTGGTCGCGCTGGCGCCGCTGGCTATCGTCCGTCGGCGCTGGCTGCCCGCGCCGGGCACCCGCCTGCAAACAGCGGCCACCGGTCTGATGCTGATTGGCGGCTATTCGGTCTGTTACTTCGAGGCGATGGCCAACGGCGTGACGCCGGGACTTATCGCCACCATCATGGGGATCCAGCCCATCCTTACGCTTTGCGTGGTGGAGCGCCGCCTGCAGGGGCGGCGGCTGTCAGGACTGCTGCTTGCCCTGGCGGGGCTGGTGCTGCTGGTGTGGCGCAGCCTGGCGGCCTCGCCGATGGCGACGGTGGGGATCCTGTTTGCGCTGGCGGCGCTGCTGCTGATGACCTTTGGCGCGCTGTGGCAAAAGCGCAGCCGTCAGGCGCCGGCGGATGTCCTGCCGCTGCAGTATGCCGTTAGTCTGGGGCTGTGCCTGCTGATTGCCCCGGTCAGCGGCTTCCGGTTTACCGTTAACGCCGGGTTGATTATTCCGGTGCTGTTTCTCGGGCTGCTGATTTCGGTGGTCGCCCAGCTGCTGCTGTACCGTCTGCTGAGCGCGGGAAATATCGTCAATGTCACCAGCCTCTTTTATCTGGTGCCAGCGATCACGGCGCTGCTGGATTATCTGCTGCTGGGCAACCGGCTGCCGGCGGCGGCGATGATCGGTATGATGGCGATCGTCGGCGGGATCGTGCTGGTGTTCCGCACCGCGAAGGTCCGCGCCGGCTGATGGCGAGCCGGGCGCTGCGGCGTCCGGTTCATTTTCCTGTCATCTTTTTTACGCATGCTCCCGGCAGCTTATTTTGACCAGTAAGGGAAAGTACCATGGGCAACACGCTGACGATTTTTGATCTCGATAACACCCTGATACAGGGCGATAGCAGTACGGTCTGGAGCCAGTTTATGGTTCGCGAAGGGCTGGCGACGCAGAAGGGGTATCTTGCCCGCGAGGCGCGGCTAATGGCGGATTATGACCGGGGAGAGATGAATATCGCCGATTATGTGGCCCTGATCCAGGCGCCGCTGGCCGGAATACCGAAGTCGGACGTTGACGCGCTGGTGGCCCGCTGCGTGCGCGAGGCGATCCTGCCCCGGGTCTATCCGCAGGCGTGGGAGCTCATTCGTCGTCTGCGGGCCGAGGGAGAGCAGATGCTGATTATCTCCGCCTCGGTTAGCCTGCTGGTGCAGGCGGTGGCCGCCGCGCTGGAGATCGATCAGGCGCTGGGTATTGACGTGGCGATGGTCGACGGCGGCTACAGCGGTGAAATCACCGGGATCCCCAGCTATCAGCAGGGGAAGGTGGCGCGTCTGGCGCAGTGGCGCGAGGCGCATCCGCAGTATGACGGCGAGGTGACGTTCTATACCGATTCCATTAACGATCTGCCGCTGTGCCTGCATGCGGATCGCGTGCGGCTGGTCAATCCCTGTCCGCAGCTGCAGGCGGCCGGTGCCGGATACGGCTGGCCGGTGCTGAGCTGGCGGCTGGAATAGCGGAGCGGATAAATGCTTGCCGGGCCTACAGACAGTCGGAGCCGGACGAGTAGGCCGGGTAAGGCGTAGCCGCCACCCGGCATAAAGCGGCTCCGTATCCGTTGTCATCGCCCGGTGGCGCTGCGCTTACCGGGCCT
>ERZ773186.1053-NODE-1053-length-23941-cov-13.217324_pt1 | contig 23941 bp, 37 predicted proteins | sample MGYA00581000_ERZ773186 | MGnify/ENA primary metagenome ERZ773186 (study PRJEB29015, sample SAMEA2737752) | human gut metagenome | biome: human gut; feature: human-associated habitat; material: faeces | place: China | collected 2012 ...
AGATTTACAGTCTGTCCCCATTGGCCACTCGGGAACACGCCCATATTCTTTTGTGTCCGCCGCGCGGACTGCCTGTATATATTACCACGCGCAAAGCAGTTTGTCAACCATCTGCAACAGATTTTATCGCAATTTCTGCACCAATCTCTCCAACAAACTCGCCCCATGGAAAAACCGCCCGGAAATCAATGTTCCCGAGCGGTTTTTCTTGGAGCTGGTGACAGGAGTTGAACGAGCCACCGGCATTGCATCACTGAAAAATGGAGATTTTTACACTAAAATCTGCACGTTTAGCAGTCTTTTTCTTGTACCATCCTGCACAGCCCACACACCCACAAAATCAAAAGTGTGTTAAAATGTGTGTTATTTTCCGGCGTGCAGCAGCTTCAAAAACATGCCGTTGACGGCCTGTGCGGTCTGCACATCCTCACCGGTCAGGGCGTGGCCGTACACGCCGAAGGTGTCCATGTCTTCAGAGTGGCCTACAAGGTCTTTGACCTCACCGGCGGGCAGCTTCTTTGCCACGCTGACAAAGGTGTGTCGCATCTCGTAGGCCGACACGGGTGGGATCTCATTCACCCGGCAATAGACCTGCCAGCGCTTATAGTAATAGGCTTCGCTTTTCAGGCAAAACACGCTCTCACCGGCCCCAGTGACGGCCCGCTGCTGTTCCAGCACGGCACGCGCCAGATCAGACAGCACAAAGGCCCGCACGGCGTTGTCGTTCTTGCCGCGCGTCTGTTCGCCCAGCACGTTCACGGCCCGGGAGATGAACACGGTGCCGCCTTTGACATCGGCCCAGCGCAAGCCCACCAGTTCACCCGGGCGCAGGCCCGTGAGCACCTGAAAGCGGTAGGCATGGATAAAATCGTCATGCACCCGCTTGCCCCTGTACAGGGTCGTGTCCACGCGGAACAGTGTTATCAGGGCATCCGGCTGCAACACCTTCTTGCCTTTGGGACGTGCGCCAGCTGGCACATGCAGCCCTTCGGGGTGGAAGGTGGTCAGCTTCTTTGCGCGGCACCATTTACAGAATGCCCGCATATCCGCGCAGAAGGATTGCAAGGACTTCTTTGCAAGGCCATCGCTGTAGGCATCGTTTACCACGTCCTGCAGGTCTTGCTCTGTCAGGCTGGTAATACGCTTCCTGCCGATCGCAGGCAGTATCCGAGTGCGCCAGCGGCTTTCAACGTTCCGCTGATTGCCGGTGCCTGTGGTCTTTACCACCGTAGCATACCACTCTTGATACAGATCATCGACCCGGCGGGCCTTGACCCCAATGCCATCATCTAACCAGCGGTCAGCCTTTGCATTGGCTTCCCGCTGCCCAGTGCGGCCCGGGGTGCTGCTGTAGGACTGTTTGCGCACGCCGTCTTTCTGCACGGCAATGCGCCAGCGCTGGTATTTTTCTTCCCACTGGGCCGTGTTGGTGCGCTTACTCATCTTTCATATAGGCGAGCACTTCATCGAACCGGGCAAGGTGATGGTTCTCGATGCGCTCAAAAATCACTTTTGCAGTTTCCTCATCGTAGACGTGGGAAGTCAAGTTCCGGTCATTCTGCAGGTCAAGCCATGCCTGCTGATTCTGAATCATGCCGAATGCATACGCCTGTTTGATAACGGCTTTCGGGCTGTTGATATCAGAAAATCCCTGATCGAGCAGATATTCCCGCATGGTTTTCCACGCCAGCTCCGCACAGAACTCAAACCGCTGGATAACGCCATCCCGCACAGAATCAAGCGGCACCCTCTTGTAATCGTCCAGAGCTTCCCGCAGCCGAACTACAGCGTCCGTGAAGTATTTGTATTTTTCGTGAAGTCTGTCCATCAGCTCTACACCGTCCTTTTTGATATTTGCCAGAAACGCGGGGTTCATGCCGTCCGTGATGTGCACGATATCGAATTTTAACAGGGTGGGCAGGTCTTCGCAGTCCATCCAGAAATTCGACCGGCTGCCCTCTGGCATCCCGTACACAGCCAGATCTATGTCGCTGTTGTATCGGTTATCCCCTCTGGCACGGGAACCGAACAGCACGAGCCGCTTTGCGCCGTATCGGCGGGCCAGCGCGGCCAGCTGGCTATAAAGTTCTTCCATGGGTTCACCTGCTATCTTTTTGTGCATTTTGTCTCCGGAGGGAGACGGCCAAGTTCTTTCAGAATATTGTAGCAGTCACGAACATACATCTGACGGTGAACTGCTCTGTCCCACCCATCGTAAAATGAGTTACAGATATCATCATATGCTGGGTCTATCGGAGTTTCCAGAAGAACCTGCTGCATTTCTATTATATCCTGCTCTGTATAGGCTGTATGTCCCATATCATCCACCATGCGCCCACACCGGCTATAAAGTCCCTGTGGGCTTTTTATTTTTCGGCGGGTTCTTTATCGTCTGGCACTGCGGGCGCGGTCTGAGCATTCTCTGTGGGGCGCTGGTAGGCCGGTATCTGGGTCAATACCTTTATTCCTTCTGCGACTTCTCCATACTCTACAGAATCATAAAAACATCGATTCATTAAGTGATAAAGACCTTCATTTTCTGCATATCCAAGTCTGACAGCTACTTTTGACACAACCGACAAAATTAGTTGTTCTGCTGCATTTTTTCCGGACTCATTTAAAAATGACATATATTTTTTTATAATATCTATCTGTTTTTCCTGTTCGAGTATATCGTTATAAATCTGTTCTGCCCCAGCTAAAGAATCATCTTCTTTACTTGAAATTGATTTAATATACTTTAATTTCCGCTCTTCATCTTCAGATGAGGGAACTATTAAATCATACCAATCAACGTGTAATGCATCTGCAATCCTTTTTATTGTATCAAGTTTTGGATTTCTTAGGTCATTTTCCCACTGGGCTATTGATTGAAATGATAGCCCAAGTTTTTGAGCAAGTTCTTTTTGTGTTAAGCCGACCTTTTTTCGCGCCGCTTTTATGTTCTGTCCGGTTGTCATTGTTTCGCCCCCTTAAAATTGATTATATCATGTCCTTGCCTTTTTTCAATCAAAAGATGTAAATTTCATATTGACATTTGCAAATGATAGAATCATAATATTCACATTCCATCTTTTGATAGAGTAAGGAGGTGAGCAAAATGCGTATTGACAGAATCAAACTGATTGCAGAGATGGCGCGGCAAGATATCAACATCAACGAACTTTCCCAAAAGGCTTGTATTTCCCGCTGCACACTGTCTGCCCTGCGTGGCGGTAAGAGCTGCACAGAAAACACCGTGAAGCGTGTTGCAGCAGCCCTGGGCGTATCCGTGGACGATTTGAAGGAGGATTAAACCATGTATCAACCATTTCACAAACTCCGCGTCCGGTTCGCAGAACTGGAGATGAAGCAGGGCGAAGTAGCCAAGCGTGCCAACATGGCCGAAAGCACATTGACCGCCCGAATGACGGGCCGTTTGCCGTGGAACGGGGACGAGATTGCCCGTGTTGCCAAGGTGCTGGACATTCCCACCGACCAGATCGGTGCATTCTTCTTCGTTGACGCGCCCAAGGAATACAAGAAGAAGGGTGCATGATGGCAAACAAAAGAATGTTTTCGGTGGACGTGGTTGAAACCGATGCGTTTCTTGACCTGCCGCCCAAAGTACAAGCGCTCTACTTCCATCTGGGAATGCGCGCAGACGATGACGGCTTTGTTTCAGGCCCCCGCACCATCGTGCGCACCATCGGATGCAATGCCGGTGATTTGAAGCAGCTGGAAGCCGCTGGCTATGTGATTTCGTTCAATTCCGGTGTGCTTGTCGTGACTGACTGGAAGGTGAACAACACCCTCAAGAGCGACCGCCATACAAAGACGGTGTATCAGAGAGAGCTTTCATTACTTGAAGAATCTACATCAAAACGCTATATTCTTTCCAATCATGGAACCATCGCGGAACCAGACTGGAACCACAACGGAACCCAGTTGGAACCACAGTATAGTATAGAAAAGAATAGAGTAGTAAAGGGTAGATTAGATAAGGAGAGCAAAGCCGCTGCCGCGGCTGGCGAGCCTGATAACCGTTCCTGTGATGTGTTCTCAACCTTTGCCGATGGTGACGGCGAGCTGCTGCAAGCTCTTAGAGACTACGACCGCATGAGACGGGAGAAGCACAAGAGCCTGACCGATACCATGCGCCGCAGCCTGTGCCAGCAGCTAGATGAAGAGTTCCACCGGTGCGAGTGGGTGCAGATCATCAAGCAGGCCACCCGGCAAGGCTGGCTGAAGTTCTATCCGCTGGATAAGGACAGGCCCACCAGCGCAGTCCCAGAGCTTGAAAGTACCGGAAGCCAGATTGACCGCATTTTAGAGAACCTGAAACGAAAGAATGGAGTGATTTAACGATGACCATTGAAAAACTGAAAGAGCTGCTGCAGATCCGCGTGGACTACTTCGAGCAGCACCTTACCGACGAAGCCATGACGGCCCAGCTGAAAGCCTACACGGCCAACTTGGGCACCGTGCCGGACGAAGTCGCAGAACCGGCGTTCTGGGCTGCCATTGGCAAATGCCGGTATCCGAAACAGTTCCTTGTGGACTGGCAGGACGCTGTGCGGGAGATCATGCGGAAGCGCCTGCCCTCTGATGCAGCACTGTGGAGTGAGACCATGGACGCAGCGCACCGCATTTCGGATTGCTATGCAGTCCATGCAAACGGCGGCTATGCCGGAGAAGCCAAAGGCGAGCGGCTTGAAGCTGCACGGCAGATCTTTGACGGGCTGCCTGCAATGGTTCAGAGGTGGGCAGGTTCGCCCCGCGAGTTGTGCGACCTTGTGAACCACAATACCAAAAGCGAGCTGAACAAGTTCACCCGCCCCGGATTCAACAGGATGCTGGCAAGTGCTCCGCTGATGGAATTGCAGCCCGCCCAGCACGCAGATCTGCTGACTGCTGCACCCACTGCACAGATTGGAGACAGCAGCAAGCCCGCTTGACCCCATACATAACCGCATAAAGAAAGCCGCTCACACTGTACCAGCAGCGTGGGCGGCAGATGGGCGGTATTTGCTTGCAGGCATTACCGCCCCCATTATATCAAAAATGGAGGATTTTGCAATGACACGTTTTGATTATGTGCTTCCTACTGACATCGGCACCCTTGAGGGCGCTGTTGAAGATGCTGTAAACCTGCTGTCTATTTTCTCCGAATGGTTTGAAGAAAGCCACAAGGTTATGCAGCTTGACCGCAGCCACACCGCCGACGATCTTGCGACGATCTGGGCAGACGCACCGAAGTATGATTCTCTGCTCAGCTCTGTTTTCTTCAACCTCACCGACTTGCAGAAAACCTTAAAGGCCGAATCTGACCGGCAATATCAGGAGTGGTTGAAGCAGAGGGCAGCCGAAAATAACACACCTGTCAATGAAAAGGAGAACTGAACCATGAAGCGCAATGATTTACGAAAGATGGGCTTGACCCCCGACCAGATCGACACCATTATGACCATGAACGGCACGGACATCAACCGGGAGAAGGCAAAGGCCGGTCAGCAGACCGACAAAGAGGTGCAGCGCCTGCGGGAATCCTGCATCACCCTGCTGGAGCTGCTGGACGACCCGAAAGCCGTGCGCGGCATCCTGCTGTATGCATCCCGCCTGTACAGCCGACAGGAGCGCAGGAAGTCGCAGGAGGGCCAGCAGTGAAGGTAAAGATAACTTACACCCCAGAGCAGGAAAACACCGCACAGGCCACGCTGGACACCCTGCGCGCGATGTTTCCGGCGGCAAGAGTACATGAAAGCGCGAAGAAAGCCGGTGTTTCTGCCGTGTTTCTGACCGTTACAAAACCGGAAAACCCGCATAACACCAAGCAAAACAGTTGACCATCCCCCGGTAGATGTGGTATAATAAGCTGTAAGGCATAGAGTACCGCCGGGCTGACCGGTTAGCTGATAAGGCACAGGGAAAACGCTTCGGCGGTTCTCTGTGCCTATTTTTTGTGCAATTTTGCCCGGTGCTGGCCCCGATCGGCACCCGGTCCGCGTCGCAAAACTGGCAGATTGCACAAACATCACTGTAACGGCCGCAGGCATCAGGCCGGGAAAGGAAGTCCCCCATGACCGACAACAATACCCTGAACACCACCCAGCAGGAAAACATTACTCCGCCGGAGGACAACGGCCCCGCCGGGAAGGTATTCACCCAGGAAGAAGTAAACAACATCGTCCGCGAACGATTGAATAGAGTAAAAGCAGGCGCGGCCGAACAGGACGAGCGTGCAACCGCTCTGGATGAGCGGGAAGCCGCCGTGCAGCAGCGTGAACAGGCCATGCAGCAGAAAGAGAGCCGCGTAGCCTGTGAAGATCATTGCAAGGCCAAAGGCTATGACACAGCTTTCCTTGACCTGCTGGACACGTCCGACCCGGAGAGGTTCACCGTGCTGTTGGACAAGCTGCACGAGACGGCAGCGGCAGATCTGAAAGCCCAGCAGGAAGCCGAACGGGCCACACAGGCAGAGCAGAGCGCCGCCCAGCGCCTTGAGCACATGGAGCTTGATAACGCCCTTGCACAGCAGGCCGCAGGACTGAAGTTTTCCAGCGAGAGCGCCCGGCAGTATTTCCTTGCCCAGTGCAAAGAGCAGGATTTTGCATTGCAGGGCGGTCAGATCGTGGGGTTTGACGAGTACGTCAAGGCTTTCAAAGAGAGTGATCCCAGTGCAATCCTGCCCGCTGGCGGCATTGCCCGCTTCTCTGCATCAGCAACCGGTGCCCCGCTTTCCGCTGGCAATCGTGACGCAATCAAGGACGCATTCAAACCGAAAGGATGATTTTATTTTATGGCAACCGTAGATTTGACCACTAAATTTTTGCCCAGAGTAGATGAACAGTTCACCGCTGAGAGTAAGCGTAGCATTGTGACCAATCAGGATTTCACATGGGACGGCGCTGCAACTGTGCGCGTGTACAAGGTCAGCACCGGCAAGATGAACGACTATGCCCGCAATGGCGATCCCGCCACCGGCAGCCGCTTTGGTGAGGTGGAACAGCTCAACGCCACCACCTACCCGCTGACCATCGAGAAAGACCGCTCTTTCACCTTTGTCATTGATAAGCTGGACGAGGACGAAACGCAGCAGCAGCTTTCCGGTGCAACCGCTCTGGCCCGCCAGAACCGCGAGGTGGTTATCCCCGAAGTGGACACGTACACCTACGGTGTTATGTGCACCAACGCAGGCACCAAGCCCGCAGCCGTGGAGCTGACTGCAGAAAACATCTATGATGAGATCTGCAAGGCCGGTACCCTGATGGATGAAGCAGGTGTGCCCGAAACTGGCCGCGTGCTGGTCATCACCCCGGAGATTTACCGCATCATGAAGAAGTGTAAGGAGATCGTCCTTGATACCGATGTGGGCGAAGATATGCGCCTGCGTGGTGTGGTGTCCAATCTGGACGGCGCAGCTGTGCAGAAGGTTCCCGCAAGCCGTCTGCCTTCTAAGTTCGGCTTTATGCTGTGCCACCCCTGCGCAACCGTGGCCCCGCTGAAGCTGAAGGATTACCGCATTCACTCCGACCCGCCGGGCATTTCCGGTAGTCTGGTGGAGGGCCGCGTGGTGTATGACGCTTTTGTGCTCCAGAACAAGGCAAAGGCAATTTACTATCAGGCTACCACCTGATAAAGCATCATCTGGGCGCATGGGGCAACCTGTGCGCCCTTTTTGACAGGAGGCGAACCGAACCCATGACCGCAAAGAAACACCTTAAAATGACCAATCCGGGCGAGGTGCGCAGAGCCATGACCCGCGTTTCCAACATGGTTTTGAATGGCGAGATCACCCCGCAGCAGGCAAATGCCCTGATCTACGCCGGGAATGCCGTGTTAAGCTCCATCCGGGCCGATGAACAGGAGCGGCGATTGACTGAGCTTGAAGCCAAATTGACCGAGCTGGAAGGTGCAGCCAATGAAACGGATTGACCGGCTTGCCGCCCGCATTGCGGCCCTTACGGTCAAGCAGGACGCGGAACAGAACTGGCCCCGGTTTATTCTGCATCTGAGCGACGGCAGCACAGCCGAGCTTGTGGCGCGGCTGCCGGAAGCGCTTGTGAAGCTGGCCGAGCTGCATATCATGCCAGAGCGTGAAGTGGTATCTATCGACAAGCCCGAACAGCTGGACGGCCTGACAGAACAGCTCTATGAACTGTTTGAATGCATCGTTATGGGCGGTGTGTCGGTGTCTGATGCAAGAACCGCCATTTTGTATGCGGATGATTCATACCTGCTGCCACCAGAAGAACCCACAGAGGATGAAGCGATATTCGAACGAAATCACAATCTGATCTGACGGCGTGGAGGTGGACAGCGTGAGCCGTAGAATTGATAATATTGCAAACCGAATTGTCAGCCTTGCAGCAAAGCAGCCTGCACCGCGGCTTGTGCTGATCCTTGACGATGGCAGCAAGCGGAATGTTTTCGGCGGTCTGCCGGAATCGCTGGTACACTTGCAGCTCCCAGATGGGCGCTGTGTGGCATCAATCGAAAAGCCCACCGGCATGGTGGATGATCTATCAGCCGTTTTGTATGACTGGTTTGAGGATATCGCAACCGGACGTGCAACGCTGGATAAGCCGACAACGCCGGATAAAACCCCGGAAAGGCCTGCCGAGCCTGCACAATGGCCAGAACACAACCACAATTTGATCTAAAACACACGGGAGGAATAGACGATGGAAAAGCAGCAAAACCCCGAGATTGAGCGCAAGCGTGCATGGCTGAACCGCTACAGGGAAAGCCTTGCCGAACAGCGCCGTATTGCTGAACAGCTGGCAGAGGTTCGCAGCCTTTCCACGTCTATTTGCGTAAACCTGAACCCGGCAAAGGCTGCCCCCACAAACGCCCATTCTGACCGTGTGGCCGACAGCGTGCAGCGTATCACCGCGCTGGAAAAGAAGCTGCAGGACGAACAACAGCGCGGGCAGGATATCGCCACCGAGATCATAGGCACGGTATATGACCAACTGCCGCTCATGCTGGCAAAGGTGTTAGTGCGCCAGTATATCAACTGTCTAACCGGCCCGGAAACAGCCGATAAAATCGGCCTAAGCCCTGATACTGTGAAGAACTACCGCATCAAAGCTCTTGCCGCTTTCGTGGTTCCTGAACCTGTGGAGGTGTGCGACGATGAAGCCTAAAGAAAAGCACTGCAAAGCCTGTGGCGCGCTGCTGTGGACATTCCAGCCCAGCGAGCTGTGCATGGATTGTCAATACAAAAAGGCACAGGACGACCGCGAGCGCTGCCGTGTGCAACTCATAGCCCGCGCAGCTGGTAAGCTAGAGCATGGGGAAGCTCTGAATCTGGCTGAAGCTGCCGTGATGGCTGATTCTGTGGGCATATCCTACGGATACTACAGCCACCATCTGAGCGCTCAGAATACCGACAGAAAACGCAATGTGTGTTAAATAGCGTGTTACGGCAAAAGAAAAGAGCCTAGATTTTAACGAATCTAGGCTCTTTTTGATGGAGCTGGTGACAGGAGTTGAACCTGCAACCCACTGATTACAAATCAAATTTATTTTACGTTTTACTGTAAATAATTATTTATCTGTTGGCTTTCCGTTAGACTATATATCCCATGCCCAAACGTTGAAGCCTATGTGAAAATAGCACACTCTATGTCTTTTTACAAGTCGCTTATCTTTCGCATTACTAGCTCATACTCTTTCGGGTACACCAGCTTTATTGCCTTCATGTGCTCATCAAGCACTTCCATCAAGCCTCCAAAGGGCGCGGCGCTGGCCGCTTCCACGAACTCGCTTTGCGGATTTGCTTTTGTGGAGTATGCCGCCGCATAAGTCGCGGGCGGCAATGACTGGATCTGCGTTTCAGGCGCGTGCGCTTCTTCCAACTCGTCCCGCACAGTGCAGAGGGCGGCAAGTTTGTTGACACTCTGCCAGCTGGTTTCCTCGCACTTGAGCTTGCGGATGTGCTCATTGATCTCGTCAATATCCATACCTGCCGCCCCCTTTCTTATGCGTTGCGCAGGATGTCTGCCGCCCGCTTGTAGGCGTCACGCTCTGCACCGGTGGCTTCCTGCATCATGTCCTCGATGTCAGAAATCATGCGCTCACGTCCATCCGTGCGGGAGTAGTGACCGCGCACATAGTGACGGCCACGGTTGGCGTAGCTGTTTCCCCGGTTGTAACCGTTTCCGGCATCGTGGCCGAAAGTCCCGCGCATGTCAGCTTCCCACTCGCCTGTTCGGCTGTACTCTCCGCCCTCGCAGTAGTCCGCAATGCGGTGGATGTCCAGAATGATGTCCACGATCTCGCCGATCATCTCAACATCGCCAGGGGACCGGTTCTTTTTGTCGGTCAGCTCCATGAGCTCGTCGCACATCTCATCCTTCAGATGATTCAGTTTATCCAGCATGACTTTATCTCCTTTCTTATGCTACCCGCTCAACGATCAGGTTGCTGTTTGCAATGTTGACCGCCTGCGTGCCGGTGTTTTTAACCGCCACGGTCAAGCAGCAGCCTCGCGGCACCTCGATGAACGCAGCAACGAAAACGTTGAAGTAGTTTTCGACTGCAGCAGGTGTGACAATGGCGGTCGCGCTATTGAGTGCCTCACCGCCGACAGCCAGCGCCACGGAAACGGGCCCCACGGTGCCGCCGGTGGGAATGGCGATATTTCCGCCAAAGCTCACCTTGAAGCGGGCCCGGCACTGCCCGCTTGTTAGGCCGCGCAGCGTCACAAGGCCGCTGCCAGCACGGTGCACAATGCACGCAGGCGCTTTCGCCGCAGTCTCGGTGAGGGGAAGGTTCTGCCCAACTGCCACAGTCTGGGTTGCGACAGATGTAAATTCAGCCATTTTATCGGCTCCTTTCATAATAAAAACGCCGGGACTACTGCCCCGGCGCTCTGGTTTGCAAAATCAGCTCAGGGGCTGAACATTTTGATATGGGCATTTCCATTTTGGAAACAACCACTCAAAAAGCTGTCGTGATTCGGTTATGCGCAGCTGCCGCAGCCGGTCCCACAGCCATAGTAAATGGCGTTGGGGTTGGGCACCTGATACGCAGGCACGGGAGCTTTCTGCTGCAGAGTCCCGATGATCTGGTTGGTCTGCGCGTTCATCGCGGTGGTCAGGAACGCGCTCTGGCGATCCTGAGAAGCAGCCCGGCGCAGCTCGTTGTTCTCGCTCTGCAGGGTGGCGATCTTATCATTGGTCAGGAAGTCGAGCACCGCGCGGGTGTTGCTGTTCTGATTCTCGATGATGTCCCGGGTGTTGTTGTTCATGGTGTTCTGCGTTGCGCAGAAGCCCTGCTGCATCTGGTTCCGGGTGTCACACTCCTGCGTGGCCAGATTGTAGTTGACGCCCTGGATCGCGGTCTGGGTCTTGCAGCAGCAGTCTGCCAGCTGTGTAGCCAGAGCATTCTGACCCTGCATCAGCGCAACGTTGGTGCTGTTGAAGCCCTGCTGCATGGCGTTGGTGACACCGTTCAGGCCCTGCTGCACGCCGTTGAAGCCCTGAAGCATCCCGGTGTTCATGGCATAGAAGCCATCACACAGGCCGCTTTCCAGCCCGTTCAGCTTGTTCATAACGCTCTGGTTGTCGAAGCCGCGCTGCAGGTCTGCCTGTGTGACAGCGCTGGTCATATAAGGCGAAGCGCCGCCCATGCCGCCGCCCCAGCCAAAGCCGCCCATGCCGCCCCAGCCGAACATGCCGAAAATCAGGAAGAGGACGATCCAACCCATCCAGTCGCCTCCCCAGCCGTTGAAGCCGTTGCTGTAACCGTTGGCGGGCTGTACCGGCATGGTCAGAACCGTGCTATCAGAAGAAAGAGACATAGTTTTACTCCTTTACGTTAGATTTTGAAATTTATTCTAAATGCGGCCGCATTTTAGAATCCAAACATATTTTTCATGCCGTTGAGCATCGGCGCGATCTGCTGTGCCCGCTGCTGAATGGCGTTGAGCTGCTGTTGTGAGAGCTGCCCGGAGGTGAGCATCTGGTTTATCATCTCCTGCGGGTTCTTCCCCTGCATCTGGCCCATAAACTGCTGGAACTGCCCGCCAATGGGGTTCTGGGTCTGTCGGCCCATCGAGTTATACAAGCTGCTGCTCATCGTTTAGCTCTCCTTTTCCGGCTCTGGTGCTTCCTGCTTCTCCAACGCCGCCAGCTTTGCCGCCAGCGCGTCGAACTCCTTACGAGTGACATACTCCCCGCCTGCGGCTTGCGTGGCAGCGATCGACGCTTTGGGGCCGCTGGTGCGTTCTTTGTAGTCGTAGATGCGGAGAGGGAACGGCCTGCCGTCCTGTCCCACTTCTTTGATGTAAAATGTATCGGAATCGGCATCCAGTAAAAGCACCCGGCTCCCGTTGGCGACCAGATAGCCCCGAGCTGCCGCTTCACCCTGTACCCAGATAAAACCGCTGTCAGCCGGTGCGGCCTGCCCCTGCATTGTCGGCATCATGACGGGCTGGGGCTGGTACTGTGCTGCCCTGAGCTGTTCAAGCTGCCCCTGCGGCTGTTGCGGGTAATACACTTGTGGGTATCCGTTATAGATCGGCATTGCTTAGTCCTCCTTGTACCAGTAGTATATCGGGCATTCTGCGCCGCTGTCCCAGCTGTCTAGCCAGTCGCCGTTGACCACGGCCAGAACGTGGCCGGAGCAGCCCAGTACATACACGCCGTTCGGGTACTCCCGGGCAAAATCTGCCACCGTGTAACAGGTGGTGCAGTCCGCCTCGACAAGGCGACGCTTGAATCCGTGCTTTTGGAGGTATGCGCCCCATGTGCGGTTGGCGCTGGGCATATCGCCGAGAGCAAATCCGGTCAGCGCCAATCCAATGTAGACCTGCTCCCAGCTCTGCCCTGTGGCAGCCGCTACAGCACGCACGGCGCAATCCCCGACGCTGCCCCCGTGGGGGTTGGGGCTGAACTTGATCCACATTGGCGCTTGCCTCCTTTGCGCCCAGTGTAGCAGATCCGCCCGGCGGGAGAGGCAACGAGCGACCAACGAAGGACAAAAATGCTCTATTTTGCCAAAAGAAAAAAGTGCTCATTGAGCACAAAATTTTACAAACAGGCTTGACTTTTGCGCTCAATGAGCGTATAATAAAGACAGTGAAAGACACCAACACACAACAACATGGAGGTAAAAAATATGAAGATCCTTAACGCTGAAGAGTTCGCCGCAAAGGTCATGGAGAACGGCACCGAGGTGGAACCTAACGAATACAAGACCATGGATTGTGAGGACGGCGAAACCGTCTGGACGATCTACGCTCACATCGACGCCGACGGCAACCTCGTACACAATCATGACGATGCCGAGTGGACCATCACCGCCGACATGAATCTGACCGAGGAGCAGTCCGAAGCCGTCATGCAGGGCGAGCTGGACGACATGGAGAAGGACGTCATCATCAGCGACCTCTACCCCCAGTACGTCGAGACACTCAAAGAGAACGAAGAGTGGATTAACCTGTAAATAAAAAAATCCCCTGCCGGATGCTCGCAACATCTGACAGGGGATTTTGTGAAAGACGTACCATGGAGGTACACGAACATATTATCATGCGAAAGAAAGGAAGTCAACCATGTATAGCAAAGCAGAACTTTTTGACATGGCTGCCAAGCAGCCGAAAGAAGTTTTTCTCGGTAACGTCACCCTCAGCATCCCGGACGATTCCGATGGCTGCGCCGATCTGGACGCCGAGAAAGACCGTCTGGGCCGTATCTGGGCAGCAGCACGCATGAGCGTGCGGGAGATGGTGGTGGCATCCGGCATCAGCCAGACCGCCTTTGCAAAGGGTGCGGGCATCCCGCGCCGCACGGTGCAGGGGTGGTGTTTGGGCGAGCGCGACTGCCCGGAATACGTCCGCTTCCTGCTGGCCGAGCACTATGGGCTGATCTGAGGAGAATGTTATGGCAGATTTGACTGGAAAGCATTTTGGAAAGTGGACGGTACTTGCGCCGTCTGAAAAGCCGCACTACTACACATGCCAGTGTGAGTGCGGAGTGGTAAAAGACGTGTATGACAGCTCCCTGCGTCTTGGCAAAAGCCGCAGCTGTCTGTCTTGTGCGAATCGAGGGCAAAAGCCAGGCCTGACAAGCGCAAGACTGAAAAAGGCAAAGGAAAAAGAGGGACACGTCATTAACGGATGGAAAGTATTGGAAGTTTTGCCCGAAAAGAGGTCAGGTTGCTTTCTGTGCCGTGCTATTTGCCCGAAATGTGGGAAGGAAACCACCGTAAAGATCACAAGGCTTTCTCGGATCCAGCATTGCGCAGATTGCAACAGGGACATTGGAGAGAAAACCCGGGCAATTCACAGCACAGCTTACGCGGGTGGCTCTTCCATTATGTCGATTCGCACAAGGGTTGGAGGCCATATCAATAAAAATTCCACTTCTGGCGCAAATGGCGTGTGCAAAGACCACCATGGCCGATGGCGTGCATATATCAATTTTCGGCGGAAGCAGTACCATCTCGGCAGCTACGACACCGTCGAGGAAGCCGTTGCGGCCCGCAAAGAGGCCGAAGAACTGATCTACGCCCCATACCTTAAAGAACATGAAGGATGGGAAGAAGAGCTTTCCAGCAGGCTTGAGGAATTGAAGAAAAAGTAAAAAAATCCCCCAATGCTCCAAACGGAACACCGGGGGATTTCTGCGTCTCCCGCATGGTACGCACTGTAAGTAGGCGGGTGGGAGACTGTATCAACTAAAAATGCCTACTTCTGCTATCGCAATTTTGACGTATGCGCACTATTCAAAACCGTTCAAGCATTTTCGGACTTGCTATGGCTGGAATTGAACCAGCGCAATAGACGGGGTGCGCCCTGCTCTACCAACTGAGCTACATAGCCTTAAAGACCCACCATGATACGCATCGTTGAGAGGCTTGATGGGTTCAGATATCCACCCTAATGCGCTTCTTCGAGAGGCCGGGCGGATTTGTTGAGATTATTATACCACAATTCGTGCAAAAAGAAAAGCCAGCGGGTAAACGTTCTTCCGCTGGCTCTCTGTACACATTTCTCCGAAGTGTGTGTACTCTACTTCGGACGGTATAAACAGTATATCACACATTCAGCATTTTTTCAATGCCTTTCAGCCGGTAGCCTATCGCTGTCCGGCTGTAATGTGTTTGTGCTGCAATGTCCGGCAGCGGGAGCCGCTCAACGTACCGCAGTAAGGCTATCTTACGGTCTACCCTCCCAAGCGGTGCGCTTTTGATCGCGGTGGTCATCTGCTGCCGGTCAAGTCCTTGCAGCGCAGCGGGCAGCACCACACGAGCCGCCGCCACAGGCAGCACCGAGCCAGAAAGGCTGCGGCAGCTGTCCGGCGTTGCGCACCATATTGCCAAGCACGGCAAAATGGTGACGTTTTGTCACCATTTTCGTGATGTCACGAAATTGTTCTTGTGCGGCGAACATTTTGCCGGGGTTGGCAAAATGGTCAGGTTTCACGATTTTGTTGACGTTACCAAAATCGCAATGAGTTCGACTTTTAACAGCTAAAAAGTTGAACTCATTTGTTAAAATGGCCGTTTTGGGCCACTTTTCAGGATATGTAGTGCTGCTCATGGTCATTCCTCCTGCGTCATATCGTCCGGCGCATCAATCGCGCTGTCCTCCGCGTCCAGTGCGTCATAGTACGCCTTTGCCAGAGCTTCCACCTCTGCGATGTCGTCCTCCGTCAGCAATCCGCTGTCCAGATGGGTGTAAGCCTTGTCCAGCCAGTATGCCACGTCGCGTCCGGCGGCGATTTCTCGCTTGATGGAGCGCAGGGTCAGGTCGTGGCGTGCTTTCGATTTAATTGCCATATGTACCTCCTTTAGGTCATGGACGCTACTGCGTCCTCAAGGTCCGTGATGCGTTTGATGGGGTCTGCTCTGCCGGTCACTGTCAAGGCATCTGCATCGGTCAGCAAGGTGTTCACGCCGGGGAGGGCGGGGATAGGCTGTGCGCCTGTCGCGATGAAAGGGGTGGGAGTGGCGAGCTTGTAGCAGACTTGCACAGGGGTTCCGGCTGCGTACTGGGCGGCGAGGTAGGATTTCAAAGCGGCAACGTTCGCAAATGTAGACCAACGCAGATATAGGGATGTTTTCCACCCGTTTACTCCTTGTACCGTATTCGAACTTGAAACCGATGCAATAGGGAACGTTGTGCAATAATCGCCCCTGGACAGCACTCTTGTTCCAATGGAAATCGAAGTGCTCTGAAAATAAAGAGTATCACCTGATCCAACGGCATTCCATGGTTCCGTTCCATCCAGCGTCAACAACTTCCACGCCTCCTGCCCCTCTCCCGTCACTGCATCCACCGTACCGCCGTAGATGGTGCGGGGCAGGGTCAGAGTGGAGGTTTGGCCGGTGTATGGGGCGTAGGTGGTGGGGGCGGTGGTGCCAGAAACAAGTATAAGCTCAAAATATGTATCTATCACCGTGCCCTTTTTAATAGATGCGATTGCGCCATAAAAGGAAATTGAAATATTTGTTGGCTTGGCTAAGCTGCCAGTATTTTTGCCGACACCGATACTTGTTTCAATCCAAGCTACACTGCCGGTAGGTGTATTTTTTCTGAGTGTAATTACAATTGCATTAGTAGACAAAGGAGTACTGATTGAAGCTCGGTTTACAGTGTATGTACCTGCTGGCAGGCGGACGGTGCCGATGCTACACGAAAATCCGTCCATATTCAATGTGCCTCTCAAGTGATAGCGCCCATCAGGTTCTGTTGTAACACTGATTCCACCCGATTCTTTTTCAATAGGCAAATTCAGCAGATTCTCCCCGCACCGTTCCACTTTCACCGCATCCCGCCCGGAAATAGGCCGGATGTTATCCGGGCTTGGGTCACCGCTGCCCTCCTGCGTCGGCTCCCAGCTCACCTTACAGCAAAGTTTACTCCCCGCCACGGGGTGACACACAACAGGATTCCCGGTTTCAGAGATGGGCGGGCAGAGCATGTCCACGATGTGCTTGCTGCTCCATGCGTCGGTGCCGACTGTGGTGTCGTCGATGACTGCTTTGCTTGCCAGCGCATCGCCGGTCACTTTAGCGTCAGCTGCCTGCCCGCTCTGGCTCAGGGTGGCATCTACGGTGGCGTCTTTGCCGGGTGCGCCGCTTTTAAGTGTAAAGTTTAGCACGGGATTTTTAGCCGTGCCAGTAATTGTCGCAGATGGCGCGTCGCCCTCTTCCACCGTACCGATTGTGAGCTCAGGTGTTGCGCCTGTATCACCCGGTCTACCTGGGTCGCCTTGCTTGCCATTCAGCACATCGACAGAGCTGGTCCCGGTCGCGTCGGTGATGACGATACGATGGCCGCCAGTGATATCCTGCACGGTGACTGTGGGCGATGTGCCCGGCTCGCCCTTAAAGTCTCCGGATGCAATGCCGTTCTTGAGCTCCTGCAAGCTCTCGGCGGCCTTTTTCTGTGCGTCACCGGCGGCTTTCTCGCTGGCAGCGGCCTTTTGTGCGGCTGCTCCTGCCTGCTGTGCTGCAGTCTGCGCGTCGGTCTTAGCCTGCTCTGCGGCGGTGGCATCGGTGTGCACGGCATCCACCAGCTCCTGCCATGCAGAGGTGCCAGGCTCCGGCATGCTGCCGTCCTCCGTGCCGGAGTTGGCGGCCACACGGTAGCGCAGATCTGCACTTGTCACGGTGCGGGTGCCATCGCTTCCCTCGAAGGTCACGCACCCATTGCCGGGCTGTGCGGTCACGCTGGCGGGCACGGCCACATAGCCGTCCACCACCAGCGAGGATGCCGGGTCTTTGCCGTCCGGGACGTGCCAGAAAGCCCGGATGGTCAGGCCCTCCCACTCGCCGGAAGCGGTGACGGCAAGGCGGTACACGCCCCAGTTTTTGGTGTAGCCAAAGCGCACCAGCTGCTCATAGCCCGGCACTTTGACGACGCCATTGGATGCGAGAGATACGCTTAGCTCGATCATAAATTACTCCTTGTTGATAGCAGGATGATTATCTGCCAGTGCCTTCTTCATCAGGCTTACGGCCTTTTCAATCACCGCGTCAAGCACTTCATCCGTGATGATAGGCTTCAGCCATGCAGGGCAGGCCGCACGTAGCGCGTCAAAGACCTGCTTCTTTTTCTTTGCGCCCTGGCCGCTGCCCATGATGCTGTCCTCGGCCTTGCACACGAGGTCATAGGCCAGATCTTTGACCAGCTGCTTATAGCCCATGCGGATAGCGCCGACTGCCAGAGCCACAAAGCCGACGATGATGAGAACGATTGCGACGGGGGCGGGGATGAAATTAAGAATTGCTGCCATGTTCAGTTTCCTTTCTCCTGTTCAAGGTCTGCGATACGGTGATTGGCGACCTTCATTTGCTCTTCTAAAATCGGGACTCGTTGCGCAAGGTTGTTGTGTTCCCTCACTTCACGAGTAAGTTCTTCCAGTTTGGTTTCGGTGATGGCCTGCTGCTTGTCCAGCTTTGCATCCATGTTTTGCGCTGTGCGGCTATTGGAGTAAATAACGCCGATCAAACTCAGACCGCCGGTAATCAGCGCTACGGTGATAGCCTCGCTCATTCGTCCTCCCGGAGACGGGTCAGGCCCTTCTTGCAGATGATGCTGGTATAGTCCTTGTAGGCAATGGACAGGTCAACATTGCCTGCAACGCCCGGAACGCTGCCGGAGCTGGTATGCTGCCACATCCCATAGGGGTATACCGTGGCGGGCTTCTGGCTACGGTAGGCCGCCAGCCACACATCATAGGGCTTGAGCGCCGCGCCGGTCATGTAAAGGTGCTTGTCTGCATAGCTCAGGTAGGTGTACAAGATAGAGTAAAATCCCCAGTCCTGCACCGTTTTCAGCTCGTAAGCGGTCAGGTCGGTCAGCACCTCTTTGCTAAGCTTCGCGGGCAACGCGTCCTCGACGTCCACAGCCACCGGCAGGCGCAGCGTCTTGCCGATCAGGGCGCTTTTCAGCAGGGCCAGCTCCTTGTCAGCTTCTGCTCGGCTGACGGCCTTGAAGTAGCCATACACGCCCACCGGGATGTCCAACCGAGTGCACTCCGTGTAGTTGCGGGCAAAGGTAGGGTCCAGATACGGCTTGCTGGGTGCGCCTGTCTTGCTGTTGCCCATTGCCCGCAGCATCACACCGTCCACCTTGCCGCTGGCCTTGACCTTGTCCCAGTCGATGTTGCCCTGCCAGCGGGAAACGTCCATGATTGTTTTACTCATTTAAGCCTCCTTGTTCTTATTGCCGGTCTTGTCCTCCAGCAGCTCGATCAGCTCCTTGTACTCGGCCTCGGTGATGCGGCCAATGGCGTAGAACACGTCCAGCTTGTCCGCAAGGCCAGTGGTCTGGCCGCGCTCGATCAGGCGTTTACAGATACGATACAACATAGTTTTTACCTCCTTATGTGGTGGTGTCAGTGGTGGTGTCGTCGGTCATCCCCAGTTCCAGCATGGCGACGCGGTATTCATGATCTACCGCCAGGGCGTCCGTGTCCGCCTGTGCGGCCTGCGTCTCGGTCAGCAGCTCGGCGAGGGTGGGGTAGTGGTAGCCGGAGAATACAACCGATACAGTATTCAGCGTATTGGTAAGGGTACATTCAAGCCTTTTTTTGTCGGCCGAAAATAATACTGTGACCGTGAGACTTCCCGCGCTAGAAATGTGAGCTTCATATGTCATACCAGGGGTAAGATTAAAATCAGCTTCGTTTACGCGGAGGTTAACGTAATCTACACCGTCCTGAACGTTAATTGTCTCAGTTTTTCTCCTCCCAATCGTTGTTTTTCCGCTCCACACCAGCCGCGCCTCCGACTTGACCGCCACACTGGCCGCGATGGTGTCATACAGCGTCTTGCCGCTGAGGGTGCCGTCCTCGTCCACATCCAGATAGTCGCCCACCTTCACGCCGCCCAGCTGGTCTGCCGTAGCGGGCGGCAGGGTGTACGGCGTGCCGAACTTGGCATCGGCCTGGTCCTTGGTGTACCTCTGAGCCAGGGCGTCGCCGGTCGCCTTTGCATCAGCCGGCGCGCCCGATACGGTCAGAGTCGTGTCAGTGGACACGATAACCTTTGCGTCGGCGGCACTCTTTGCAGCTGCTTCCTCGCTGGCCTTTGCGGCAGATGCACTAGACGCGGCAGCAGTTTGACTGGCCGCTGCTCCTGCTGCACTGGAAGCAGATTCCTCGGCTTTTGATGCCGAAATACCTGCCTGCTCTTGCGCTGCGCTTATGGCTTTTGCAGTGGCGTCTTTGACTGTCTGGGCTGCTGCTGCGGCCTGTTCTGTGGCAGTTGCCGCCGCGTTTGTGGCTGTTTCCGCACTCTGAACAGCTTCTTCCTGCCGCGCGATAACAGCCTCGCCATACTGCTTCACATACTCAAAGCCCTGTGCAAGGGCTTCCCGTACTTCCACGCCGCGTTCTGCATTGCGGACTTCGGAAATTGCTTCGTCAAATGTCTTATCCAATTTATCACCCCTTTGCGGATGCATAGCCCTTCAGCGAGCGGCTCAGGTCATAGGCGTCACTGGCTTTTCGTGCGCTCAGGGCCTGCAAGTCGCTGACGCTGGAGAAATCAATGCCCAGCGTGAATTCTTTTTTGTCCGGCGCGGCCAAAGGCTCCACAATCTTAGAGCACAAAAGCCAGGTGTTCACCCCGTGCGGGTTGGAGTAGATGTGTGTCATCTTGCCAAAGCCAAGGCGGGCGATATCCACACCGGCATCCTTGAGGTCCACAGCCTTTACCGTGATTCCGTCAAGGTAACGCAAGTTTTTGGACAGCTCCGCGTTTGCGGCATCCAGAAGCGACTGCGTTGTGTTTTCGGTTCCGTCCTGCACAATGACCCGCGCGATGATGCCAAACAGCTTTTGCGCGGTGGCGTCGTTAGCGGTTGCCGTGATGGTGTTGGTTTTCTCCCACAAAAACCAGCCGGATTTCTTTTTTCCGACGGCAATGACGCGGGTGACGATATCCTCTGCTTTGACGTAGCTGCTCAGGTCGAGCAGGTTTGTGCCGAATGCGATGGGCTGCCCGTTTTTCTCCTGCACTTCCCGGACGTAGTCCAGATACCGGGCCCCGTTTTCGTGCCGGACGATCAGATACCCGCCGTATACATCCACAAGCTCATTTTGGATGACATCCCATGTAACGCCAAAATTTCGTCCATCGCCAAAGGTGTACCGTGGCGCAGAATCGTAACGGACAACGGAAGAATCCGTCAGGGCTGCACCGTTGAACAAGACGGCATAGCCGTCTCCCTGCTTTTCGATTTTCCAATTTTTCGAGACCGTGTCTTTGAGATCGTATTCCGTCTCAGGCGGAAGGGATTTTGAGTGCGTGGCGCATGTGATATCCGGCGTAACCGTTCTTTGCGTAGCTTCGTGCGTCTGGCCATCTCCGTCCAAGGGCAGGGCCACATTTACGCTCACGGAAAACAGGCCGTTTCCTGTGCGCCAGATATACCCGTTTATGGAAGAATCTGCATGCTTTTCATTCAGCGTCCATCTGTACGCAGATGGATCCGGGGCCGTGTCGTCATCCGAGAAGCCAGCTTCATATTGGCTCACAAGTTGAACGCCGGATGAGGTATAAAGTCCATATTCATACATATAATCGCCGTCACTGTCCGGAGTACCTGCCATGTAGTCTAGTTTCATCACGCAGTTATGCAGTTCTGGAACCACCACGCTGGTGCTCGGAAAGCCAACATTTCCACAGGTAAACGCCTTGTATGCGTCCACCATGCCGGTATGATTTTCCAGCAGGAACGAAAGAAATTGCTTGATCGTCACGTCTTTGGCTGTATATGGCGCAACGGAGCTGTCGTTGAGGTAGGCCAGCTCTCCCTCGCAAAAGACTTTTTGACGCAGCATAAAATCCTGCTCATGGCTCATGGGCCTGCCCTCCCAGATGCGCACACCGTCTTGTTCTACGGACACGGTCGTGCGCATTTTTTGCAAAGCTGAGTGGGCCACATTGCCAAGCGGCAGGGTGAATTCCAAGCTGCCGGCCTTGCTCACCTCCCGTGTCAGAACTGGACTGATGAGCTTTTTTGTGTCCGTGTAGTCCGTTGGGTCGTAAATGCAGGTCTTTGTCTTCCACACGTCAACGCCGGTCTGGACGCCCGCATAAACTTTATAGCTCATAAGCTGCCCCCCAGATATCGGATGCTGATGCTGCAATCCGCAGACGCCGCAAAGATGAGAGTACCTACAACGCCATCCGGCATATGCAAGCCCTCAATGTACTGCCAGTCTGTAGACTTTGCAAGGATGCCAACCTCAAGGCCATTGAGAGACACCGCAATGTCCGCAGCGTCCTCGCTGCGCTTGAAGTAGATGCCAGCCGCTCTTGGTGCACCGGTGACGGTTACGGTGATGTCCTCGTTGGCTTTGAGCTGGATATCCGTATAATTGCGGATGATCGCCGTATCAAATACAAGGTCATCCCACAGCCAGTCATCAGAGCCGTCGTATACACTGCGTTTGAAGGGGTCGCAGGTGCCGGTGATAGTAAAGGTACTGGAAAGCCGGTCGCGCGTCATGGACACGCTCCACAAGCCCTCCCAGTAGAAAGATGGGTCATTGTCGAACTTACATTGAAGCCATTTCCCGTGGATGGCGTTTGCGATAGTGCTGTAGAGGTTCTCCCACTGATTTTTCGGTGCGGTGCACTTGAGCTCCATGGTAATGGTGCGCTTTTTGTAGTGTGGCCTGCCGTCCAAAGAACTGGTCAGGTTGAGCAGGGTATCAGACCCAGGCACCTGAACAAGGTATTCATCCACCTCAGCAGGGCCGATTTTGGGGCTTCCGACCTTGAGATACAGCTTCCAGTCTTTCAGGGTGTGGAAGCTGCCAATTTGTGCGCCCAAAAGTTTGCCCATTACACACCCCTCGCTTTCCTCGTCACCGTCACACCGATGCGCGCGTCAACATTTTGTGCCATTCTGGGCGAAATGACGCCCACCAGCTCGCCGGAATCCATGACCACCTGACCGGTGCCAATGGCAGGCAGATGCTCGTCCAGCATCCCCTCGATGCGTTCAAGAATGCTGGTCTGCCGGTCAACAATGGACTGCTGGCCGGTGACGCGGTACTGTATCGCAGACCGCGTAGAAAACTCGCTCAAGCTGTCGTAAACGCCCACATCGTCAAACGGGCTCTTGTAATTATTGACTGGGTCTTTGCTCTTTTTGTTTTTGGCCCACAGCGCAAGCCCGATGCCGCCAGCTGCAGCGCCCGCAGCGCCAACGCCCAGGATCAGGGCAAGAACGGGGTTCGCTGCCACAAAGGACACGATGCCGCCCAGTGCAGAGGTGATGCCGCCTGCCATGCCGGAAAAGCTCTGGACGATGCCGCCTAGTGCTCCGCCCACGCCGCCGGAGCTTGCAAGGCCCTGCACGATCTCAGAGAACGCCTTTACAGACGTAGTGGCACCATCCACTCCGGCAGTAATGCCGTTTGTGAAGATGCTCTGGATGGTTTCCAGCGCCTTGCCGATGCCGCCGCTGAAGTAGCCCTCATTGACCGCGGCCGCCGCGTCCGCAAGCCACTTAGAGATCACGTCACGCTGTCCCTGCGACACTTCGCCCCAGATTAGATTGACAAAATCTAGCCCAAGACTTGCCCAGTCGCCGTTTTTTGCGTCACTAAAGGCGCTTTTTACCAGCCCGAAAATGCCCTTATCCAGCTGGCCTGAAGCCTCGCTCAGCTGCTGGTCAATGCGGCTCTGGGTACCCTTTACGCTCTTGTCGATAAGAGCAGAGGTCTCGTTCACCTTATCTTCGATTCCGTCGATGTAGGTGATGATCTTCTCGTAGGTCTCCGCGCCGTTCTCGCCGATGCGCTGGCCGGTCTCTGTGACGGTCTTCTTGATATGTTCGCTGCCGTCCGCGTACTTTTCCACCGCCTGCTGCACCTTTGTGGTGATGCCGTTAAAGGTGGTTTCCGAAACGTTGGTAAAGGTGCCCAACAGCGTTTTTGACATGTCGTCATAGGTCTTTGTGACCTTTGTGACCGTGCCGTTG
>ERZ773186.1056-NODE-1056-length-23898-cov-157.611207_pt1 | contig 23898 bp, 17 predicted proteins | sample MGYA00581000_ERZ773186 | MGnify/ENA primary metagenome ERZ773186 (study PRJEB29015, sample SAMEA2737752) | human gut metagenome | biome: human gut; feature: human-associated habitat; material: faeces | place: China | collected 2012 ...
ATTGGAAGAACAGAATGAAGAACGAGTGCCCCTGGATGATTGGCTGGATGGACTCCGTGTATCAGCACCATTGCGTGAAGGATACCTTTGTCACGATGCCATCTGGCTACAAAGCCCATGCCATCTATCTCTATGCACCGAAGACTACGGAAAAAACAGCCGTGGTGGTGCATGGCTATCAGGTGCGCTCCGAGGGTATGCTGCACATCGCATATCTCTATAATCACGATATGGGGTATAATGTGCTCCTGCCAGATCTGTATGGACATGGAGAGAGCGAGGGCGACCATATTCAGATGGGATGGAAGGATAGATGGGATGTGATCAGATGGTCGGAAATCGCCAATGAGATTTTTAAAGTGAAGAGTGAAGAACGAAGAGTGAAGAATACTCAGCAGGTGATTCACGGCATTTCGATGGGTGCGGCAACCACGATGGCAGTATCGGGAGAGAAGACTCCCGATTACGTGAAGTGCTTTGTGGAGGACTGCGGCTATACCAGCGTGTGGGATGAGTTTTCCGCTCAGCTCAAAGACCAGTTTGGCTTGCCTTCCTTCCCGCTGATGAATACCACTTCTGCTCTTTGTCAGTATCGCTACGGCTGGTCGTTTGCCGAGGCGCAGCAGATAGAGCAGGTTCGCAAGAGCACCAAACCGATGCTCTTTATCCATGGCGATAAGGATGCCTTCGTGCCCTACGCCATGCTTCATCCGCTTTATGAGGCAAAGACGAAGGGGCGTAAAGCCATCTTCATCGCCAAAGGCTCCGTTCATGCCATGGCATATCGCGACCATCACGAGGAATACACCCGCATAGTGAAAGACTTTGTATCGAAAGAGGAATAGCATTTGAATGGACGAAAAATATCTGTTCATTCTAAAGAACTCAATAAAAAAGGAGAAGATTCTTGTGAGTCTTCTCCTTTTTTATTGAGATATCTTGAAGTGTGATATCAGTAAAGTTATGCTTTTTCGATAATCCAATCTTTGATGCTGCCTGTTGCGCTGTCAAAGTTGATGCCTACCTTGGTGATAGGTTTGCCACAGAGGGCAAAGCGCTTGTGGTAATTCTTCAGATTCATCTGGCGCATGGCAGCCTGGGCACTCTTGTTGAGCTTTAGCTCAATGAGGTAGAGGTCAGTCTGGGTAAGCAGAACCATATCCACTCTTCCTCTTGGTGTATGTACTTCCACATCCAGAACAAATCCCGTGAGCAAGGTGAAGATGATGTAGAGCATCTGCTGATAATGTCCCTCGTGATTGGTTATATGGCAATACGGAATGGTTTCGAAATAATCCTGCAGAAGCTGCAGAGCCCCATCCATATCTTGCTTGCGGATAAGGGATGCCATCTTGGCGATGGTAACTCCTCCTTGCTGGGCACTCTTGCCATCCACGTAGTTGGGCAGGAGATTGTCAAACAGTCCTACTCTTATTTCCTTGTTCGGGATGTCGAGGGTATAGAGCTGGGTATCCTTGTTGTAATTCTTGATGGTGACGTATCCGCTCTGATAGAGCAGTGGGGTGATGGTCTTCATCTTTTCCGTCGGGGCATCGAAGGCAGATTCCAGGGCTTCTGTAGGAGCTATCTCGTTGGGCAGTACCTCAAACTTATTCAGCATATGGATGAGATAGGTAGGGGTGCCCGAACTGAACCAATAGGCACCAAATTCTTTTTCTGCAAAGCAATTGAGCAGACTGTAAGGATTGAAGACATCTGGTGATACCTTGGCAAAATGATAGCCATCGTAGTGTTCCTTCAGTTTGGCGATGGTTGCCTCTCTCGTCAAATCCTGTGATTTCGCAAGCATATCAATATCTTCCTGCATTTGTGTAAGCAGTTCTTCCTGGGTGATGCCGCAGATGCCTGCATAATCTTTGTCCATAGAGATGAGGGTGATATTGTTCAATTCGCTGAAGATGCTTACCTGCGAGAACTTGGTGATGCCGGTAAGGAAGACGAAACGGAGTTTTGCTTCGCAGAATTTCAGAGGACTGAAGAAGTTTCGCATGATGTTTCGCAGAGTATCCAGTTGCTCCTGTTCGTGTGCCACGTCAAGCATGGGTGCATCATATTCGTCGATGAGTACAACCACCTGTTTCCCTGTTTTCTCGTATGCCGTATAGATGAGTTCTGTCAGTCTGTTGTTGGCATCAACCTGCGGTTGGGTGATACCCCATCTTTTCTCTTCCATTTCCAAGATAAAACCGAGGTATCTCTCCAGTTGGTCCTTTTCCATGTGCTTGCCTCCGCTCAGGTCAAAATGCAGCACAGGATATTCTGTCCATTCTTTCTCCAGATTTTCGATGGCAAGTCCTTTGAACAGGTTTCTCTTTCCCTCAAAATAGTTTTTAAAGGTGGAAACCAATAACGACTTTCCGAAACGGCGTGGTCGGCTCAAGAAGAAATATTTACCGTTGGTGTGAGCCATGCGGTAGATGTATTCCGTCTTGTCGATATACAGTTTGTCTTCTTCTCGAATTCGTTCGAAAGTCTGTATGCCTAAAGGATATAGTTTCATTGCCATAATCTTCTTTTTTTAATCTTACTGCAAAATTACAATAATTATTTGATATGGCAAGTTTTTTAGGGGAGAAAAGTTTTTGAGAAAGTGATAGAAAGCCCGAAGGCGAGGAAATTCCCCGCCTTTTATTCTCCGATATGTTGTCCCACCACATATCCCGTGGTCCAGGCGGCCTGCAGATTGAAGCCGCCGGTGATGGCATCGATGTCGAGCACTTCGCCGGCAAAGAATCCTGCGGCACCCCCACCGATGATTGCAATATGTAGTGTTTGTGGCATATTGTATTTTTGATGATTAGGATGCAAAGTTAGCATAAAAAGAAAACATGGCAAAATAAAACCGGATTTTTTTTTGTCATTCCGATTTTTCTTCGTAACTTAGCGGCGCAAATATAATATCATGTAATCTGAAATATGGCAAAAAGAGAATATGTAGAGGCCAACAAGCGTTGGCTAGAAGAAAAGGCTCAAGAGGAAGGTGTGAAAGCACTCCCTCGTGGTATATATTATAAGGTGTTGAAACAGGGAGATCCAAATGGGGCACAACCAGGCAAGCGCAGCATTGTGACTGCTCATTATACGGGTTGGACCATCAATGGCAAGAAGTTTGATTCCAGCCGTGGCGGCACTCCGTTTGCGATGCGATTGAGCGATCTGATAGATGGTTGGATTGTGGCGATGCAACAGATGCACGTAGGCGACCAGTGGGAACTTTATATTCCTGCCGAAATGGGATATGGAAAGTTCTCTCAGCCAGGAATACCAGGAGGTTCTACTCTTATCTTTGAAGTTGAGTTGTTGGGAGTGGGATAAACGCACCTGTTGAAATCCCAAAGGTTTCTATTCCATCTTTAAATAAAAAAGTCCCATACGATTCCAGGTACTGCCAGATGGCATTCTGCGGATCGTATGGGACTTCTTTTATTGTCACTTTTTGTTGTGGCAATTATTTCTGCTGTGATTTCAGTAAGTCGCGGATCTCCATCAGAAGTTTCTCCTCAGCACTTGGTTCTGGTGCTTTTGGCGCCTCAGGCTCCTTAGGCTCTTCCTTCTTCTTAGCTAACTTGTTGACTGCCTTGATGAGCATGAAGATACAGAAAGCCACGATGAGGAAGTCGAAACAGGTCTGGAGGAAACTACCATAGTTGATGGTCGCAGTCTTGAATTCCTCACCGGCAACCTGTACGGTAGGCAAGGTCAACTTGAGGTCAGCGAAGTTGACGCCCCCAATCAACCATCCGATAGGAGGCATGATGACATCATTCACAACAGAACTTACGATTTTGCCGAAAGCACCACCGATGATCACACCGACAGCCATGTCAAGCACATTGCCACGCATGGCGAATTCCTTGAATTCATTCAAAAATTTACTCATAACTTAATTCTTTTACTTTTGTTTATTTAAATGTTGATATAATTTTAGTATTTATACTTTGTCATTTCTTGCAGAATGATGATTTTTCCAATATATATAATAAGGTATAAGGCGTCATAGAGTTTGATTTCTTCATCCGATATGCATTTTTCATTCTTGTGAAAGGATTGAATTTTGCAATATGGAGTTGTCAGTCTGACATGTTAACTGCTTTTTTTATAGCAAGATTAAACCTCAACTATCCTTTTTTAATTTATTTAATACTCTTTTCGTGTGCAAAGTTAGAAAAAAATTAGTAACTTTGCGCTCGGAAAAAGAAAAAAATGCTTGAAAGCTTATTTTTTTGAATGTTTCAGCACTTCAGGATTGCTTGAGAGCTTAAAATATGGAATTATTTTAAACCATTAATTTTAAATATTAAAAAAAATGACAAAAGTTGCTATTAACGGCTTCGGCCGTATCGGTCGTCTGGCTTTCCGTCAGATGTTTGAGGCAGATGGTTATGAGGTAGTTGCAATCAATGACCTTACATCTCCAAAAATGTTGGCTCACCTTCTTAAGTATGATACAGCACAGGGTGGCTTCGCTGGTAAGTATGGCGAGGGCAAGCACACTGTAGAGGCAACAGACAACTCTATCATCGTTGATGGTAAGGAGATCACTATCTACGCTAAGCCTAACGCAGCTGAGCTTCCTTGGGGTGAGCTTGGTGTTGACGTAGTACTTGAGTGCACAGGTTTCTATACATCTAAGGAGAAGGCTTCTGCTCACCTTACAGCAGGTGCTAAGAAGGTAGTTATCTCTGCTCCAGCAGGTAACGATCTCCCTACTATCGTTTACAACACAAACCACAAGACTTTGACTCCAGCTGATACAGTTATCTCTGCAGCTTCTTGTACAACAAACTGCTTGGCTCCAATGGCTGACACTTTGAACAAGTACGCAGCTATCCAGTCAGGTATTATGTCAACAATCCACGCTTACACAGGTGACCAGATGATTCTCGACGGTCCTCAGCGTAAGGGCGACCTCCGTCGTTCTCGTGCAGGTGCTCAGAACATCGTTCCTAACTCAACAGGTGCTGCTAAGGCTATCGGTCTTGTAATCCCTGAGTTGAACGGTAAGTTGATCGGTTCTGCACAGCGTGTTCCTACTCCAACAGGTTCTACAACTATCCTCGTAGCTGTTGTTAAGGGTAAGGACGTTACAGTTGAGGGTATCAACGCTGCAATGAAGGCTGCTTCTAACGAAAGCTTCGGTTACAACGAGGATCCTATCGTTTCTTCTGATATCATCGGTATGCGTTTCGGTTCTCTCTTCGATGCTACTCAGACAATGGTTAGCAAGATCGACGACGACACATATCAGGTACAGGTAGTTTCTTGGTACGACAATGAGAACTCTTATACTTCTCAGATGGTTCGTACTATCAAGTACCTCGCTGAGTTGAAGTAATACCGCTGAAGCGATTTGCGACAATATATATAGCCTGGCATTGTAAAATGCCAGGCTTTTTTATTATTTATTTTTTTTTGTCTAATGGCTTGAAGTTTTATAGCATAAAGGCATACTGATTCTCCTTTTCTTGCCATGTTTTCCCATTTTTTTTATTTCTTTGTTTGTCTGTATCGGAAAAATTTGTATCTTTGCGCCATGAAACATTCTATGATTACCATATTGGGTCCTACTGCCAGTGGAAAGACTAATCTTGCCGCTGCACTTGCCTCGCATATCAATGGCATGGATTCTTCCATGTGGGGTGGCGATACGCATGGGGCTGAGATTATCAGTGCCGATAGTCGCCAGGTCTATCGGGGCATGGATATTGGTACGGGAAAAGATCTTGAGGATTATACGGTAGGGGGTAAACTGATTCCTTATCATCTGATAGACATCTGTGATGCCGGTACCAAGTATAATCTCTTCCAATATCAGCAGGACTTCTATGATGTCTATCAGGACATTACTCATCGTGGCGTACTTCCAATACTCTGTGGAGGTACCGGACTCTATATCGAGTCTGTCTTGAAAGGTTATCATCTTTCACCAGTTCCTCAAAATCCTGTTCTTCGTAGTTCCCTCGAAGGTAAAACGCTGGAAGAACTGACAGATATGTTGGTGGATTTGAAGGCGAAGAATGGTTCTAATATGCACAATCGCACAGATGTAGATACTGCGCAGCGCGCCATCCGTGCGATTGAGATTGAAACTTACAATCTCGAACATCCAATGCCAGAGCGGGAATTGCCTGCGGTTGATTCTTTGGTGATAGGAGTAAGTATCGACCGTGATGCCCGCCGTGATAAAATCACGCGCCGTCTGAAACAGCGTCTGGAAAATGGGATGGTAGAGGAAATCAAGGGACTCCTCGATCGTGGCATTCCTGCAGAAAACCTGTTGTATTATGGGTTGGAATACAAGTTTGTCACAGAATATGTGATAGGAAAAACTTCTTATGAGGAGATGCTGAGAGGATTGGAAATCGCTATTCATCAGTTTGCCAAAAGGCAGATGACCTGGTTCCGTGGTATGGAGCGCAGGGGTTTTACCATTCATTGGATAGATGCACTTCAACCGATGGAGCAGAAGGTAGAGCAGGTTCTTGAACTGATGAAATCTAATCAGTAGCAATTTATATGATTGATAGATATTTGGATAAGTAATAGATGGCTTTCTGATCGTATATACATTATTATTAATATAGAGAATATTATTATAGGAGAATAATCGACGTGGCTGTAAATGAAAATAAATGGGGCTTGCTCTATTGCCCTCGAGGAGGATGGAGGAGCAGTGCGCGCTGGACTAAGATAGAGAAAGTTTTGCGCCAACTTCATGTGGACTATGATTTCGTGCAAAGCGAGAATCAGAAAAGTGTAGAGCGTCTGGTTAAGATGTTTATCAATAATGGCTATAAGACAATCGTTATTGTGGGTGGAGATTCTGCATTGAATGATGCAGTAAACTGTCTGATGCAGGTAGATGCTTCCGTAAGAAACCAGATTGCGCTGGGGATTATTCCTAATGGGCTGATGAATGACTTTGCTCATTTCTGGGGATTTGATGATAGTGATTATGAACAGACTATCAAATGGCTCCAGCAGCGTCGTGTGCGCAAGATTGATTTAGGTTGTATCCGTTATCAGAACAAGAAGGGGGAAAACTGTCACCGCTATTTTCTCAATTGCGTGAATGTCGGTCTGATAGCTGCTATCATGAATCTGCGTCGCAAGACTCATCATGTATTTGGTTCCCGTACCCTGTCGTTCCTCTTCTCATTCGTGCTGATGATTTTCCAGCGATTAGACTATAAGATGCATATCCGCATTAATTCAGATGTCATTAAGCGTAGGGTGATGACCATGTGTGTAGGAAATGCATCGGGATATGGACAGACTCCTAATGCGGTGCCTTATAATGGTCTGCTGGATGTCTCTGTAGTTCATCATCCTGGTATGACCCAGCTCTTTGAAGGCTTTTATCTTTTCGTCAAAGGTAAATTCCTCAATCATAAAAGTGTGCATCCCTATCGCACGAGAGAGGTGGTGGTAGAGGATTCTTCTCATGCGATGATTGGTGTAGATGGTCGATTGATGAAGACGCCAGTTGGACCTTACCGCATCACGGTGGAGCAGGAAGTAATCAACTTCCTGATACCGCAGTAGTCAGATTGATCTTATTTCAAGAATAATAAGGTTTTAAGAATAATAAGGTGTATCGGAATACAAGTTCCGGTGCACCTTTTTCGATTGTGCGATTGTTGTAAAGAGACTCCACAAAACTGTGTGTATTCATCTAAGTGACTTAAAAACGGGGAATATTTGCCCTTTAAAAGCTTATAAAACATTAAATATAGCGATTTTCTTAAATTCTTTGCCAAAAAACTTTGTCGTTTCGCTTTTTTTCCTTACCTTTGGATGCAATAAAGTCAACAAAAATATTAAAAACCTTAATATAGATCTATGAGTTATCTAAAATTCGAAAAGGCCCTGATGACCAACCTACAGGAGTCATTGCCGAAGGAGTTGCTTAGAACCAACCGCTCGGGTGCTTATTCGTGCTCTACGATTGTTGATTGTAATACTCGAAAGTATCACGGTTTGCTGGTTGTCCCTATTCCAGAACTGGATGGCGACAATCATGTATTGCTGAGTTCTCTCGATCCTACAGTCATTCAGCATGGCGCTGAATTCAATCTCGGATTGCACAAGTATCAAGGCAACAACTTTAGCCCGATGGGCCATAAATACATTCGTGAGTTTGATTGCGATAAGGTGCCAACAACGCTTTACCGTGTAGGTGGTGTCATCTTAAAGAAAGAGGTCGTTTTTCAGCATTATGAAGATCGCATCTTGATCAGATACACCATGGTGGATTGTCATTCAGCTACCACCTTGCGTTTCCGTCCATTCTTGGCATTCAGAAGCGTGCGTCAGTTTACCCATGAGAATGGAACAGCATCCCGTGAGTATTCAGCAGTGGATAATGGTATCAAGACTTGTATGTATGCAGGTTATCCAGACCTTTATATGCAGTTCTCCAAGAATAATGAGTTTGTTTTTGCCCCAGACTGGTATCGTGGTGTGGAGTATCCTAAGGAGCAGGAGCGTGGCTATGCTTCCAATGAGGACCTTTATGTACCTGGTTATTTTGAGATGCCAATCAAGAAAGGTGAGAGCATAGTCTTTGCTGCATCTACATCTGAAATCAAGACCGGTACATTGAAGAAACTTTTTGATAAGGAAGTGGCAGAAAGAGCCCCTCGTGACAATTTCTTCCATTGTCTTGTCAATGCTGCCCATCAGTTCCACCGTCGTGAGAAAAATGATGACCGATACATTCTGGCTGGTTATCCTTGGTTCAAGTGCCGTGCGCGAGATACATTTATCTCTTTGCCGGGTCTTACCCTCTCTATAGAGGAAAATGACTACTTTGAACTGGTGATGAAGACTGCCATGAAGGGATATCAGGAATTCATGGAAGGAAAGGATATCACTGTGAATATTACCGAATTGGAACAGCCGGATGTTCCTCTCTGGGCAATCTGGGCTCTTCAGCAGTATGCTAAGGAAACCAGCAAGGAGGAATGTCTGAAGAAATATGGTAAGTTCATCAAGAGTGTCATGCTCTTTATCGAAGGCAATCACCATCCTAATCTGGAATTGCATCCTAACGGACTCCTTTACGCTGATGGAAAGAATAAGGCTGTGACATGGATGAACTCTACTGCCAACGGAAAACCTGTAGTTCCAAGAAGTGGCTATATTGTGGAATTCAATGCGTTGTGGTACAATGCATTGTGCTTCTGTGCTGCTCTCTGCGAACTGGAAGGCAAGCAAGAGAGACAACAGCATCTTCTGGAATTGGCAGAGAAGACCAAGCAGTCTTTCCTCGATACTTTCCTCAATGAGTATGGTTATCTCTATGACTATGTAGATGGTAACATGATCGATTGGAGTGTTCGACCTAATATGATTTTCCCAGTCGCTTTCGACTATTCTCCTCTTTCTCAAGACCAGAAGAAGAAAGTGCTCGATATCTGTACACGTGAACTCCTGACCCCTAAGGGATTGCGCTCTCTTTCTCCTAAGAGTGGCGGTTATAATCCTGTCTATGTAGGTCCTCAGAGCCAGCGAGATTATGCATATCATCAAGGTACTGCATGGCCTTGGCTTGGCGGTTTCTATATGGAGGCAAGTTTGAAACTCTACAGAAGAACCCGATTGAGCTTCATTGAGCGCCAGATGGTGGGATATGAAGATGAAATGTCTTATCATTGTCTCGGTACCATCAGCGAACTCTTTGATGGTAACCCTCCATTTGCTGGACGTGGTGCCATTTCCTTTGCCATGAATGTGGCAGAGATTCTGCGTGCACTCGAATTACTCGATAAGTATCAATATTAATAAGGAGGACTGCTATATGAAAGTATTAATGTTTGGATGGGAGTATCCTCCTCATGTATTTGGTGGTTTGGCTACTGCTAACTTTGGTATTTCTCAGGGCTTGCATGCTCAGGGTGACATTGAAACCATACTCTGTCTTCCTCATCCTTTCGGTGATGAGGATCGCAGTGCTTGTAAGATTGTGGCCATGAATAGTGTGCCTATCGCCTGGCGTGATGTCAATCATGATTACGTACAGCAGCGAGTAGGCAATATTATGAATCCGGATGACTATTTCCGTTATCGCGATCATATCTATGCCGACTTCAACTATATGAATGTCAACGACCTCGGATGTATGGATTTTGCTGGTGGTTATCCATCCAATCTCCACGACGAGATCAATAACTATAGCATCATTGCCGGTGTGGTAGCTCGAAGTGAGGAATTTGATATTATCCATGCTCACGACTGGCTGACTTTCCCTGCTGGTATTCATGCTAAGAGGGTGAGTGGTAAACCATTGTGCATTCACGTGCATGCTACCGATTTCGACCGTAGCCGTGGTAAGGTAAACCCTACCGTTTATTCCATCGAGAAGGATGGTATGGACAATGCTGACTGTATCATGTGTGTATCTGAGTTGACCCGACAGACGGTCATCAATCAGTATCACCAGGATCCACGCAAGTGCTTTGCTATGCACAATGCGGTATATCCATTGAAGCAGGAGTGGCAGGATATTCCTCGTCCTGATCATAAGGGCAAGGAGAAGGTGGTTACATTCTTGGGTCGTCTCACCATGCAAAAGGGACCGGAATATTTCGTTGAGGCTGCCAATATGGTGCTTCATCGTACCCGTAATGTGCGTTTCTGCATGGCTGGTTCAGGAGATATGATGGATCAGATGATTTATCTTGCAGCAGAGCGAGGTATTGCCGATCGTTTCCATTTCCCTGGTTTCATGCGTGGCAAGCAGGTGTATGAGTGCCTGAAGGATTCTGATGTCTATGTCATGCCTTCTGTGAGTGAACCTTTCGGTATCTCTCCTTTGGAGGCTATGCAGTGTGGCACACCTACCATCATTTCCAAGCAGAGTGGTTGCGGTGAGATTCTTACCAACTGCATCAAGGTAGATTACTGGGATATTCATGCCCTTGCAGATGCCATCTACAGTATCTGTCATAATGAGAGTCTTTTCGACTATCTTTCTGTGGAGGGCAAGAAGGAAGTTGACCAGATTACCTGGGAAAAGGTGGGTGCCCGCATCAGGGACTTATACCTTAAAACCTTAGGATGGAAGTAGGTTAAGTGAAGAGTGAAGAACGAAGAGCGAAGAACTCTTTGTCTTTGCTTGTCATAAAGTTAAACGTTCAAATATCAAGTTTCAAATTATGAAGACAATTTGTTTATATTTCGAGATACATCAGATTACCCATCTGAAACGCTACCGCTTCTTCGACATCGGTACTGATCATTATTACTATGATGATTACGAGAATGAGCGTTCTATCAGCGAGATAGCTGAGAAGTCATATATGCCAGCGCTCAATGCCCTGTTGGAGATGATCCATCAGAGTAACAAGTATTTCAAGGTAGCCTTTTCTCTCTCAGGAGTCGGCATGGAACAGTTGGAAATGCATGCTCCTCAGGTATTGGAAAAATTGCAGGAACTGAACGCTACCGGTTGTGTAGAGTTCCTCGCAGAGCCATATTCTCATGGTCTTGCCTCTCTCGTCAATGAGGATAGCTTTGCCAAGGAGGTTAAGCGTCAGGCTTCCAAGATCAAGGAATATTTCGGTAAGGAGCCAACTGTGCTTCGCAATTCATCACTCATTTACAGCGATGATATTGGTTTGCAGGCTTCTCAGATGGGCTTCGAAGGTATGTTGACCGAAGGTGCCAAGCATGTATTGGGCTGGAAGTCTCCACACTATGTTTATCATTGTCCGATAGCTCCAAATCTGAAGCTTTTGCTCCGTGATATCCGTTTGAGCGATGATATCTCTTTGCGTTTCAATAATAGTAGTTGGGATGGTTATCCACTTTTTGCTGATACCTATATCAATGAGATAGCAGCTTTGCCACAGGAAGAGCAGATTATCAATATCTTCATGGAACTGTCTGCACTTGGTATTGCCCAGCCATTGTCCAGCAATATCCTCGAGTTCTTCAAGGCATTGCCAGAATGTGCACGCCAGAAGGGCATCACCTTCTCTACACCTTCAGAGATTTGCAAGAAGATGAAGTCTGTAGGCGAGTTGAATGTACCTGATACATTGAGTTGGGTGGATGAGGAGCGTGATGTCAGCACATGGCTCGGAAATCAGATGCAGCGTGAGGCTTTCAACAAACTCTATAGTGTAGCCGACCGTGTACGTATTGCCAACGATCCTCGTATCAATCAGGACTGGGATTACTTGCAGGCAAGCAATAACTTCCGTTTCATGACTACTAAGCCAAGTAATGTGGGTCTTGACCGTGGTATCTATTCAAGTCCATTTGATGCTTTCACAAATTACATGAACATTCTGGGCGACTTCCTCAACCGAGTAAACTCTCTCCATCCAGAGATGGACAATGAGCAGCTCGATAATTACATGACCAGTGTAACCAATATGGAGGAGGAGATAGAGATGAAGGATAAGGAAATCACCCGTCTCCAGGCTAAGTTGGACAAGATAGAAAAGGAAGTAGAGAAACTGCGTGAAGCACAGAAGCCTGCCAAGACTGCTACAAAGAAGACTGCTACAAAGAAGGCAGCTACAAAGAAGGCAGCTGCCAAGACAGCAGCAAAACCTGCTGCCAAGAAAACTACTGATAAGTAGGAATGAGATTCTTCAGGAATTCCCTGAAGAAAAAAAATATAAAACAAGGAGGGTGTGTCATAAGTCTGTGACGCACCCTCACGTTTTTTGAGTGATATAGTGTTTTATTACTTTGCAATATACTTTCTGTTGTTGTGGATATAAATACCCTTGTTGAGAGCCTGCAAATCGCTTGTAGAAGCGTTCTTGATTACCAGGCGACCGCTGAGGTCATAGACGTTGTTGTCATTCTTAATCTTTACATCAGATGTAATACCTTTGATACCATTAGTGTTATTTTTTGTTCCTTTGAGGGTGATAACCCATGCAGCTTGAGCATCCTGTGGAGTAAAGGTCATGACTCCTGTTGCAGGTGTAGCTAATGTGATATCGTAACTGGTATCTGTGCTTGTGGTTGTAGTACGGCTTGGAAAGCTGTATTTGTTAGAAGCATAATTGGCACCATCTAATTCGGACAAGTAGCAGATCTTATTATCTTCGTTAGTATAACCAGCAAATGTAGCAGAGGTAATTGTTACGTTTTCTGGTAAGTTGATTGTGAATTTTACTCCTTTGCTATACTTGATAGTATTGCTTTTAGCTGAGGCATAACCTTTGCCGGAAGTGATGGAACAACCATTGTTGAAATTCCATGTGGTTTCTGTTGAACCATTTGACAAATTGCAGGTGTTTGCTGCCAAAGTATAGGTAACGTTTTCTGCTTCTCCTGGAGTTGGATCTACAGTTGAACTACCTGTATAATCACCTGTGAGATTTTTTACTTCATATTGGGTAGCAATAAGCTTTCCATCCTTGCTATTTGTAATCTTGCAACCATTTTTAAATGTTATACCATCCACAAATGCAAGGAACATACCTTTTTGGGCTTCTACTTGAACATTATCTAAGGTTATGTTCTTGACATAGCTTTCCGGTAAGCCATAGATGTAGATAGGGAAATATCCCTTAGCACTTGTATTGTATGGAGTACCTGTAGATGTCACATTCTGAATAAGAATGTCGCGGAAGGCAGGTGTCTTTGGGGTTACTTCTGCTGCTGTGGCTTCAGATGGAATTGGCTTTGTACTCAGATCGTACCAAGTTTCGATATAAATAGGGTTTCTCACTCCTGTCATTGTACAATTACGGAAAATGAGATTATATACATCGCCACTTCTATCACGTTGTGATTTCAAGCGGAATCCACTATCTGTATTCTTGAAAGTGAGGTCCTCATAAATAATATCATGCATGTTATTGGTAAAACTGCCAAATGATGCACCATGTCCTGTACCCATTTTAGAATTCCAGACGTGTACATACTGGGCATTATCATCGCAAACTACGTTGTCATCACCCGTACTGATGTTGCAGTCGTAGATGTTTACATGGTACCCCCAGATAGAGATTCCGTCTGTGTTGTGTGATGGCTGTTCTGTCTTTGTATCTGAGGCAGGATTATAAATCGTCACATCATGGATAGTTGCATGGCTTGCCTTACCACTATTGCTGATGGTAAGATTTACACCTGGGGTGTTCTGAATTTTTATATTTCTAACCATGAAACGAGAACCCTGTTCGAAACGAATCATCGCTCCTGGATTGAAAGTCTCCTTGTTATCGCGAGCCTTCCACCATCGAGTTCCTTGTCCATCAATGATTGATGTCTCGCCTTCACCCTCAATAATGATATCATTTTGTTTTCTGTTCTTACAACCAATAAAGATAGTCTTGTTGTTAGGTGCTTTTCCATATTCCACGAGCTTCAGAGTAGCTCCAGCGCAAAGGTGGAGTACAGTCTTAGACTTGATGCTGAGCACCTCTGTCTTGCTGGTCATCTGGTCTGTACTACCAAACATCCAGGTACCCGCAGGTATTACGACCATACCGCCAGTTGAAGGAACTGCATCAAGGGCTTTCTGAATAGCCTTGGTGTTATCTGCTGCCGATGTAGATGCACCATAGTTTATGATGTTAAACGTATTTGCTGATGTGATGGCTGGCATTTGTGGTAATTCAACTGCAGTCCATCCTTCAGGAGTATTCTGGGCTTTTTGCTCAGAAGTAATACCAGTAAAAGTCTGGGACTTGGCAATGCCTGGCAGAGCCAAGAGTGCTGAAAGCACGATAGTTTTGATGATTGATTTTCTCATTGTAATTTAGGCTAAATTTTATTTGTGGCAAAATTACAATTATTCTTTATAATATAAGGTATAATCATCTCAAAATAATACGAAAACGATTGCGTGATTGTACATAAAAAGTGCAATGCTCTCATCGGGCATTGCACTTTTTATGTATTTATGAATTTATCTTTTTGATTTCCTCTATAGATAATCCTGTAGATTGGGAAATGATGTCCATTGGCGTATTTAAAGCAAGAAGTTTGAGGGCGATTTCTTTGGTCTTTTCTTTTTTCCCTTCAGCTCTTCCTTCAATTCTTCCTTCTGCTCTTCCTTCGATTCTTCCTTCTGTTAGGCCATCTTGATATCCTTCGTCACGGCTGGTATCGAAGAGGCTCTTCATGTGCCTAACTGCTTCTAAATGGCGAAAATAGGCTTGTTTGTCTTTTTGAGAGAGTGAATCTACACGTAGTCGTTCGCGTGCCTCTGGCAATCCTGCAGCAGTGGCTTTTGAACTGATAGAGCCAGTTTTTAAAAATTCAATCCATTCGTCAAGCGGAGTAGTTGCTACCTTGTCAAAATCATTGACACGTAGTATGTAGTACTCTGGGAACAAGTCACCAGGACTCTTCCTTAACTCCAATTTATCATCTTTGATACCAAAGAATTTCTCATTCTGTCGGATGGAGAGTTTAAGTGTATCATGTGGTTCGTGTTCACCGACGAACTCGGTTTTGCCATGGTAAACATAATCTTTGCCTTGTCCCAGTTCAAAATAGACGATATTGATGGAATACACCTTGCGGACTGCTTCGTATGGCTTGCCAAGACCAATATATTCCGTTATCGCTTTAGAAACTCCATAGAGCATGCGATGGAAATAGGTTTGTTCTCGACTGTTTTGTACTTCAATGATGCACAACTGCTCGTTCTCGCTTTCTGCCAAAATATCTACTCGGTTATATTTATCGTCCTCGTCTTCTTGGTTGCTTTCGCTTTCCAGAAAGCGGTGAATCTTAAATTTCTTTCCAAGTAATGAAGATAGGAAACCTTCAAGCACAACATAGTTAGCCTTGTTGCGCAGCAGGCGTTTCATCGCCCAGTCAAATCTTATATAGTTTTCTCCGTTCATTGTCATTTCTTATTTGCTTAATACTTGCTGCAAAGATACGCTTTTCTTCTGTAACTTCCAAGAAAAGTTTCAAAAAATATAAAGATGAGTATTTTTAAGATGTTCGCTGAATATAGTTTTGTTCAAAAACAAAAAAAAGACTATACCCATAGGAAATATACTCCAGGGGTATAGTCTTTAATTATCTCACTTTGTATGGTCTGGTCAAACGATACAATAACTCATCTTGATTTTTGCTTAATACCATCTTGGATCACCAAACTGGTATGTTTGCAAGATTTCATCTGTGATTGTGAAATCACCATTGCTTGGGTCCTTGAATGGATTTGCATCCAGAACTTTACCTTCCTTGTCGAATGCAGTCAAGCCTGTTTCTGTATTGTTTGGATCTTGTTCAAGCATATTCAAGCAATTATAATAATAGTTGTTGCTATATGTTGGAGTTCCCAATGCAGATGTATTACTAAATCCACGTTTGTTGATAAAGTTGGCAACTACGTTGTTTGTAAAGGTATTTGTATTACCCTTGAAACGAATGTAGAAGAACATGTGGTTTGAACCACCATTACCAACATTATAGAATGTACACTTATCAACGTAAGTTTCCATCTTTGCATTAACAGAAGAAGATGCATCGTCGCCACGGAAGATCTGACGTTTTGGAGCACACTCATAGAAAGTAGAATTTGTTACGTTCAAGCTGTTCCAACCGCCCTTACGGCTATCGATGAAATCCTGTCCATTGTTTGTATCCATGTGGTGAATGAGACAGTTGTCAATTGTGATATTGTCAATAACAGCAGCAACATTGTTGTAGATAAAACTCTTGTTTTCGAAGTTGCGGATTTCACAACCCTTGAGGGTCAACTCGTTGTAGCTGCCTGCACCCTTAAACTCGATAGCAGAGTTTGAATTACCTGTACCATCCAAGATAACCTGATAGAGCATAAGTGATGCCTCATTGGTCAAGTGGATGTTTGCATTCAATATTGGTAAGTTTGCTGAATTCTGAGCACCAATCTTTACACTGTTTGAAATGACCAGATTAGTACCTGACAATTCGTAAGTACCAGGAGCCAATGCAATCTTGCTACCTGGAGCAGCATTCTGAATAGCACTTACCCAATCATCAGATGGAGTGATTACTGTAGCATCACTGAAATCGATGTTAGTTGTAAATGTAGCATAACCACGAGTCTTTTCACCCAACTTCAAAGTTACTTTATAAGTAGTTTCTGGGTCAAGACCAGATACCAGAGCAGAACCGGCTGCAATATCATCAGCTGTCAGAGTATAGGTAACTTTTTCTGCGGTAGAACCTGCACTTGATGGAGTGCAGATAATCTTATCAACCTGAAGACCAGCTAACCATGTCAACTTAACAGCCTTGCTTTGGATATCGCCAGACTTTACCTTGTTCATGTTTTGCTCAGGATTAGTTGTCTTCATAATTTCAACCCACTTAGAATTGCGGTTTTCATTATTTTCATCGAGAGCTCTTACACGAATGTAGTAATCAGTTTCACCGATTAATGAAGTCAGTGTACATGTGTTGCTTGTAGTTGTTGTCTTTACAGCTGGTTCGTTGTTGTCGTAATCATTGTTGTCTGCATAGGCTTCAATTTCATACGCTGTAGCACCTGTCATTTCATTCCAGTCAACAACAATATCAGTGTTGTTGGTAATACGAGCAGTAATACCTGTAGGGGAAAGTACTCTGTCAAGTACTAAGTCCTGGATATCATCAGGATCGCTGCATGAAGTAAATGCCGTGCTGCCGAAGCACAAGGCTACGGCAAGGGCACTTATATAGAAAACATTCTTTTTCATTTTTTTATAGTCTTGAAGTTATTAATACCAAGAGTAATTTTTAAGACTTGCGTTGTCATTGAGGTTGACATTGAAGATTGGCCAGTACTGACGCTTGTCAGGATCCTGTACGTAAAGATAATCCTTGACATCATCAAGCGAAGTAGCCTTAATCCATGTAGCAGCATCGCCCTTACTGTCAGCATATTCTGTGTAACCTTCTGGATCCAATTCAGTTTCACCATAGTTCAAACCATAGATAACCAATTTGGCATTAGCAGTTGTGTAAGATACATCTCCACGTGACCAGCTATATGGTACACGCTTGTAGTAAACATGACCTGATAATTGGCTATATGGATGTTCTGCATCGTAATCCGCCAAGTTGACAATTGCGTTCATCTTTGCCTTAGCTTCGTCCATCTTGGTCTTCAAAAGTCCCCAGCGAATCAAGTCAGCCTTGCGGATAAATTCACCAGCAAACTCAAGACCACGCTCTTTTACGATAGCATTAAACATGGATTCTTTACTTGCAGAAACTTGATTGATATAAGAGCTGACGTCACCACCCAAGGCACGCTTGTGAATCTTCTCGAGATAAGGAGCTGCTGCAGAAGGACCATTCAATTCATTTTCCAATTCAGCACGCATCAACACAACATCAGCATAACGCATATAGAGTCTGTTGATACCATCATCATTACCAGCTGGAATCAAACGGTTGGTCCACTCATAGCGGAGTTTACCAAAGCTCCAACTCTTGAATGACTGCAACTCTTGTTTGCCTTTATTCCATTGGAAAGGACAGCAGGTAACATCACGACGGGTGTCGTTCTTGTCATACTCAAAATAAAGAGTAGGGACAGGACCAACCTGGCTACCCTGCTTCATTGTAGTCATTTCATCCTCAGAGTTATGCTTGATACCGAATGTGTACATCATACGGCCACGAGCAGGAGCGTTGCTGTAACCAATCTCAAACAAAGATTCACTACCAGCTGCGATGATGTCACCAGAGATACCATTGTTGTTCCAGATATCTTCAAAGTTAGACTTTAAGGCAACATACTGACCTTCAACACCCATTACATCCTTACAAGCTTGGAGGGCAATAGGATAAAGTACTTCCTTACTCAATTCTGGGTCTGTGCTTAAACGGTTTTCACCATCCATGCGTTGTGCATAACCTGCAGCCTGCATACAAACTCTTGCTAAGAGACCTTTAACAAAAGCCTTATTAACACGTTCAACGGTTTGAGTAGCCTCCAATTCGTTAGGCCATGCGCACAAGTCCTGAGCTTCTTGCAAGTCAGCTATAATCTGCTTATAGATAACGTCACGGTCAGAGCGTTCTGCGTACATGTTTTCAGAATTTACAGGTTCAAAACGAGCAGGTACATCACCCCACATGTTAATCAAATCTACATACTGGAGAGCACGGAGAGTAAGAGCCTCACCTAAAAGCTGCTTGTTTTTTGCATCAGACAAATCTGCATGTTCTCTTAAACCTTTGATGGCAAGATTTGCACGCTCGATAGCTGCATACATTTTAGCCCAAAGGTCAGTACCTGTTGCTGTATTCATCTGGTCGTTAGCTGTTTGTGCATTGTATGTTGCCAAATCAGCCTTACCATCAGCTTTATTTGAGTTACCATAGAATTCAACATCGGTATTATAGCCATACCAAACAGAACGAGCACGATAATTCTGCTCACCGAATTCTTGGTAGATATTAGCGATAGTTCCTTCAGCATACTCATAAGTGCTGAAAATATTCTTTCCATCCAAGGAAGAATCTGAACTTTGATTCAGAAAATCGCTACATGAAGTTAGACCGCCTGCCATCAATACAGCGGCAAAAGTTTTAACTATGATATGTTTCATTGTAGTGTCTTATTAGAAATTCAAGTTGAAACCAATAACAAACTGACGGCTCTTAGGATAAGCAGAATAATCTACACCTGGTGTCAGAGCGGTCTTGTTACGAGAAGATACTTCTGGATCAAATCCAGAGTAACCTGTAATGCAGAATACATTGTATGCTGTTGCGTAGAAACGCAAACTGTTGATACCTACACGCTTTGTTAAAGTCTGTGGCAAGGTATAACCCAATGTGATTGTTGCAAGGCGGAGGAATGAACCATCTTCAATAGCCCAGTCTGTCAATACATAATTGGTATATGGAGACCACATTGTTGTGTTTGCATTCATAGCTGCCAACTGCTCTGGATCATTGCAGAGAGTACCGTCTGCATTGAGGTTGGTCCAACGCTTGCCATCAGCCATTATATCCAACATGTTACGATAGTAATATTGTGAAGCTGAAGTGTATTCAATCTTGTTAGCATTGTAAACATCGTTGCCGATGCTATATGTGAAGTTTGCATTCAAGTCGAAGCCGTAGAGACGACCTGAGATGTTGAAACCACCAGTTGCAACAGGATTCGTATCACCAATCTTAACGCGATCATTGTCATCTACACGATAATCTTGGTTTTCACCATCACCTTCGTTCATGTTTTGGAGTTTCAATGCACCTGGACGAAGGTAGCTTGCACCGATTACCTTGCTGTCATCAGATACACCTTCTTTGAGAATCCATTTTTTCTTTACTTCGTCATAGCCCTCAAAGTCACTTACTTCATAACGGCCTGCAACCTTATAACCATAGATTTCACCTACAGCACGACCAGGTTTAACAATGTAGTCGTCCTGAATCTGGGTAGAAGCCCAGTTTGAAGAAGCTTTGTATTGATCCAAAGAACCTAAGGTCTTCACCTTGTTCTTGTTGAAACCGATATTTCCACTGATGCTCAATGCATAATCTTTCTTGTTAATGGCGTTCCATGTAAGAGAGATTTCTAAACCCTTGTTCTCTGTTTCGCCTAAATTGCGATACTGGTAGTCATAACCAGAACCAGATACAGGGAAAGCAATCAGCAAGTCTTTGGTTGTATTCCAATATGCTTCAATGCTACCAGTCAACTTACTCTTGAAGAGTGTAAAGTCAAGACCGATATTGCGGGTAATTGTAGTCTCCCAAGTCAAGTCAGGATTTGATGCGAATGTACCAGACTGACCAGATGCCAGACCGCTTGTCCAGAATGAATTGAATTGGTTCAACCATGTAGAGTTGCTAGAACTCCAGATAGGTGATGTCTGGTCTGCAGGAATGTTATTGTTACCAGCAGTACCATAAGAGAAACGGAGTTTCAAGTCATCAAGCCAGTCATTTGTCTTCTTCATGAATGGCTCGGATGAAATACGCCAAGCAACAGCTGCTGATGGGAAGTAACCCCAACGATTTCCTTCAGAGAATTTAGAAGAACCATCGGCACGGAATGTAGCGCTCAAAAGGTACTTATCCATAAAGTTGTAGTTAGCACGACCGAAGAATGACAAGAGGTTGTCATCTGCATTATTGTACTTGTTTACAAAATATGGCGTACCCTGTGAAGACATTGCCCAAGCCTGAGCGGCAGTAAATGTAGTTGGGAATAAATTCAATCTATCCTCATTGACATTACTCTTCTTGTTGATTGTCTCTTCACCCAAGAGAATGTTCAGACTATGATCCTTATTCTTGATGATATTCTTGAAGTCATAGTTCAGTGTGTTGGTATTGCGGACTGTCTTACGCTGAGTGTCGATAAAGTAAGCCATAGGGTGGGTACCCTTTGTGTCAACACTATTAGTACGTGCATTGTAGGTTGATGTACCATAGTATTTCTTGTCAGTATTGTAGTACCAGTCCAAACCGAATTCACTCTTGAAGTTCAAGTCCTTGATGATTTCCCATGTGAAGCTACCATTCATGTTGAAATTCTGGCGGCTCTGCTTTCTATCTGTATCATATACAGAAGTAATAGGGTTTGTCAACTGAAGATCTGGATCGTATCCGTCACTCAAGTCAGCAAAGTTGAACATCGGGTAAATCATAACGTTCTTCATACGAGAGTCTGCTGTTGAAACCTCGGTCTTGCTCTCATTAGCACCTGCACCATTGACAAGTGTATTAGAATAACGCATAGAGAAATCTACAGAAACCTTCTTGTTTACCTTGTGATTTAATTTCAAACTCAAGTTGTCACGGCGATAAGAAGAACCGAGCATGATAGCCTTATCATTTACGTGTGCATAACCGAAATTGAATTTTGTCTTTTCGGAACCACCAGTAATAGAAAGGTTGTGGTTGAATGTGTTACCTACACGGCCGAATACCTGATCTTGCCAGTCATTCTCAGCTGCATTTTCATAAAGGTCACGATCTTCCCAATTACCGAAGAGGTTGGTATATTTATCTTCATTGTCACGCAAGAGTGCATATTCACGCTGCCATTTTACGTAATCACTACCTGAAAGAGTATTTAAGGTCTTAGCCATTTTCTTCCAAGAATAGTAAGCATTGTAAGATACGTTTACCTTGCCCTCTTTACCACTCTTAGTAGTAACGAGGATTACACCATTTGCACCGCGGGAACCATAGATAGCTGTTGAAGAAGCATCCTTCAAAACTGTAATATCTTCGATTTCTGAAGCAGGGATATCGCTGATACTTTCTACAGGGAAACCATCTACAATGTAGAGAGGAGTATTATCGCCAGTGATAGAACCACCACCACGTACTCGAATCTTCATTTCTGCATCAGGAGAACCTTCTGTTGCTGTAATCTGCACACCTGCCATCTTACCTTGAAGAGCTTCTGTAGCATTGGCTACAGGTACAGCCTCAAGAGCTTTGTTATTTACTGTAGCTACAGAACCAGTCAAATCCTTTTTCTTAACAGATCCGTAACCGATAACCACGACGTCATTCAATGTTGTAGCATCGTCCTCAAGTTTGATGTTTACAACGGATTTGCCAGATACGTTAACAACTTGTGGTTTCATACCTACGTAAGAAACCTTCAATTTTTTACTGTTGCCTTTCAGCGTAATGGTGAAGTTACCATCGATGTCAGTAACACCGCCGTTGCTAGCAGAGCCGTCTTCGATGACAGAAGCACCGATGATAGGCTCACCAGTATTGTCGGTGACATTACCTTTGATCACTGTTTGCGCAAAGCCATTGGCTGACATAGTCAATGTAGCTGCAAAGAGCGCAAATCTAAGTTTTTTAAAATTACCAGACATACACTTTTGGTTAGATTAATATTTAATAGTTTTCATTTCTCTGATTTTAGTAGACTTGGCAAAAACTAAAAATAAATTTAGATTGCTTCGTTTCTTGTGCAAATTTATGAAAAAAGATTCTAATATTCATGCTTTTTACTAAAAAAAATGACGTAAACGTTTGCGAAAATTCCAAATATTAAGATTTGTTATTGATATAGCACAAAAATCCCCAACAAGAGTACGTCGAGTTTTATTCGGCTTCCTCTTATTGGGGACGATTAAGTACTATTATATTTCAACAACTGTTTCTTTTCTTCTGCTTACTTGACAATCACTTTGCTTGTCTTCTTGCTACCATCTCTGAAGGTTTTTACGATAATGTTGATACCTTTCTGGAGGGTAGAGAGTTGAGAGCCGTCAGCTGCAAAGATTGCTGTCTTGACAACTGCTGTTTCTGTTGTCATGACGCTATTGATACCTGTACTGACAGATTCTGTTGCAGTACCGAAGCCACCCATACCATTTGCTGCACGAACTGTGAAGGATGCTTTATCATCATTTACAATCAATGAATTCTCTGTAGTCAGCGTGTAGAATTTTCCATCTTTTGCTACGAGATACATCTTTGCATCACCAGTCCATGAAAGTTTGCCGTCCTTTAATGTTGTGACTGTGGCAGTTGCCTGAGCTGCTTTAGCTTCTGGTTTCCAGTCGCCGAATACCGCATCGAGGGTGTATGTTGCTGCTTCTTCAGCAGTCAGGATAATGTTCTCTTCTGCCTTCTGCTGAGTAGCACCAGAGTTCTTGAAGATTACTTTCTTCTCTGCAGGAGAGAATACGTTACCTTCTGCGTCCTTCAATACGTCGAGGCGGAACTTGTCTGCCATCGCATCGCCCATCGCGTTGATGGTGAAGTAAGCGTACTTCTTGTCGTCGTTCAGAATCTCATCCTTTTGGTTCACGGTGGTGTTGAGCCAGGTAAGACGAGTGATATTGTTCCATGAACGACCAAGACTGAAGTTTGCAGCTTTGTTTTCAATGGTACAATCTTTGAAGATGTATCCCCATTCACTCTTGCTGTTAGGAGCTGCAATCACATCCTCACCGTTCTTTTCGCCTTCCTTGC